>ERZ836877.437-NODE-437-length-73133-cov-4.858959_pt1 | contig 73133 bp, 48 predicted proteins | sample MGYA00519469_ERZ836877 | MGnify/ENA primary metagenome ERZ836877 (study PRJEB31850, sample SAMEA3708809) | human gut metagenome | biome: human gut; feature: human-associated habitat; material: faeces | place: China | collected 2014 ...
CGCTGACTAAAGACTATAAATAACATTTAAATATATAAGAAATAATCCTTTTGCGCAAAGGGTCTGCTCTCCCATCAGGCATAAAGGATGTATATAGAGTTGGTTAATATGGCTGAAAAGAAATCTTTTCTTAAAGGTAAAAAACCTGTAACGTTTCTTGACCTATTTGCTGGAGCCGGGGGAATTAGCGAAGGTTTTTTACAGGCATATACAAAGGACAAATATTTTAAATTTATCCTTGCCAGCGATATTAACGAAAACTGCGAGCTTACACATCTCGTGAGATACAATCACCAACTCGGACTTGACACTGAATTTTTGACTGCCGACATCATGTCACCCGATTTCATGCCCCAATTATTATCTAAATTGGGGGATGAGGAAATTGATGTGGTCACAGGTGGCCCAAGCTGCCAATCTTTCAGTTTGTCAGGACGCCGTCGCCGATTTGATAAAAGAGACAATCTCTTCCTCCATTATCTGGCCGTAATCCGCAAATTGCGTCCAAAATACTTTGTGATGGAGAATGTTAAAGGTCTACTTACGAAGGATAAAGGGCACTTTAAAGACGCAATACTCCGCGAAATACGTTCAATTATTGACGATAAAAACATTCCCTCGTTCCTTGTATTTCTCACAAGAATGCTGGATAAGAATGCGTCTACTTTTATCAAAAATTGTTTCCTTACTAAGGTAAAGATGGAAGTCGCTGACGATGATGCGGCTAGATTAGAACGTGACAATTACTTTAATAACCTTGAAAATCAATTCAAGACCATTACCCGCAAAATTGACTATCGCCTTAGCAAATCAAATATCAATATTGCCACAATACGTCATGGATTGAATCTGCTTCGCCGCACAGATGAACGCAACTCCATATCAGCCGCTATCATTAATGAGAAAACCCAAGCCGATATAGATAACGACTTCTTCGTGGATCAATTCAATAGCTTCATATCATTCATAGATGATTCCACAATCATCAATACCATACTATCGGCTATTAATACATTCGAGGATTTTGACAAATCATCGGATGATGTCGAACAATTCCGGGAAATGATAAAGCTTTATTCCTCTACGCTTGATGAAACATTCTCTATGATTAAAGGTTTTGTCAATGACGATGAGGAACTCAAAGAGCTTAACCAACAACTTGATGATATAAGGCTGTATCGCGTGGCTAAGCCTATTGTCGCACTTGCATCAGATTATGGCGTGCCTCAGAATAGAGAGAGAGTGTTATTTATCGGATGTCGAAAAGACCAAGAACTTATTGACTCCGTACCAGCTACAATAACTGCAGAAGAAAAAGTTACAGTATACGAAGCCATACACGATCTTGATTTCTTAGGAAACGGTTCTGCCGCCATTTCCTACGGTACTAAACGCATTATTCCAGAGTATGAATCATTGATTCGCAAGCGTGAAGTTCAAGGGCATATCTCCGATTCTAAAGAAGCACTTACATTCTCGGAATGGTCTAAACTCGGACGGTTCAGCCATAGATTTAATTATTGCTGTGAACCGTTTTACGTCCGCTCCAAAGAAGATTTGGAAAACAATCTTTTCTGCGGAGAACCTGAATTATACAATCATCAGACCAGTTCCCAAAGCAATGATGTAAAAGAAAGACTTTCAATCATTGCCAAATATGGAACATATAATGATGAATGCAAGGAAGAATTAACACAACGAGGACTTGATTCCAACAAACGCAACTATACGGTACTAAATCCCAAAGGTCAAAGTCCTACAGTAGTTACAATGCCAGATGATTTTATACATTATGCCGCTCATAGAGCAATGACAGTCAGAGAAATGGCAAGACTACAATCATTTGACGATTCCTTTGTTTTCCAAGGGAAAAGACAAACAGGTGGAAACAAGAGAAAGTCGGAAATTCCGCAATATACTCTTGTCGGGAATGCTGTGCCTCCGCTTATGGCAAGAGCCATTGCCAATACTATATTGCAACATATAAAATAACGGTTATGATACACATGCGTCCATATAATGCCATTGAGACCAGAAATGTAAAATTTTTGGTTGACAAGCAAGTGGAATTCACTACAATCCAGATAACAGAAACCGGATTAAAGAAAAGTATTTTGGACGCCACATCTCCTGTTCGTGCATATCTTAAAGAAAAAAAGATTCATGATTATGGAATTCAGCCACAAGGCCCTGAGCATAAGCATGTCATTGACACTTATATTCTGACAGAAACTGCCTTACATTTAACAAAAACATCATTATATCGCCCTGTCACTAAGAAAGGAGATCCCCGTTTATGGGTAAATAAGGTAAGGGACGTGGAATTCCTACACGCTAATGACATATTTGCTTTAATAGCTTATAAGAATATTCTATATGCCTTAAATCTCACCACTGTAGACATTGAGAAGGCATGTCATTCCCCTATAAGCACACCACTTAAGGATTTAATATCAGATATATATAACGAAAAGAATTCTGTTAGTAATGAACTTTTGGGATTAATTAAGGATAAGATGTCTGATTGGATGCCCGCTAAAATACTCGCGGACACTGGAATCGGTCGTACTGTTGAATCAGTGCTTGGCATTGATATGAATCCCTCTAAAATGCCAGATTATAAAGGGATTGAACTCAAGAGTCATCGAGAAGCATCCAAAGTTCGAAATACTCTATTCACGCAAGCTCCAGAATGGAGTATCAGCCGTTTACAAAGCGGAAGGGCAATTGTTGAAAAATATGGATACGTTCCTACCGGATATACACATAAATCCCTTCATGTCACACTTATAGCCAATAAACCTAATCAACAAGGGCTTGGTCTATTGTTGCAGTCTCAGATCGGCGTTCTTGAAGCTGATGAATTTGCAATGACAATGTCTGACGATGGGACTTTCAAGAAAATTAATGATGTAGCCGCTTGGCAACTTATTAATTTGCATGATCGATTGCTTACAAAGCATCACGAAACTTTCTGGATAGATGTAGAAACCAAAAAGGAGGCAGGCCGAGAATTTTTCAGAGTTTCTGAGATTCTTCATACTAAAAATCCCATCCCCTCGCAATTTGATGTTCTTCTTGATCAAGGCCAAATCACAGTTGATTTCCTGTTATGTAGAAATTCCGGAGGGGATACCTACAGTTTTAAAATTAAGGCAAAAGCTCGCCCTCTTTTGTTCCCTCAAAGCAACATCTATAATCTTAGAAATCTATAAGAAGATTGCTTTAGGTCGTTCATTATAGGTTCCTTCCTTATTAAAATAATCTCAAACGAGATTCAAATTGGAAGGACTTCTCCGTTTTTTGTTTTGTGGCAAAAATTTTGTAATTTTGTAGTGTCATGACAGAAGATCTTTTCAGCACAAATATACCACAGACAGAGGAAGAACAACCTCAGGCACAGACTCAGGCACAGACTTCGGCACAAACTTCGGAACAGAGTCCGGAGCAGGACGCGCCGGAGGTCGCCGTGTCGTCGGATGCGGGAGGCTATACCGACGACGCCATCCAGACACTGAAATGGAACGAGCACATACGCCGCCGTCCCGGTATGTACATCGGTAAACTTGGCGACGGCTCGCATCCCGAGGACGGTATCTACGTCCTGATGAAAGAGGTGCTGGACAACTCGGTGGACGAGTTCAACATGAAAGCGGGCAACCGCATCGACATCACGCTGACCGAGGAAGGCACCGTGACCGTGCGCGATTATGGCCGTGGCATCCCGTTGGGCAAGGTGAAGGAAGTGGCCAGCGAGATCAACACCGGCGGTAAGTTCGACGACAAGAACTTCAAGAAATCCGTCGGTCTGAACGGCGTGGGCCTTAAGGCCGTGAACGCCCTGTCGCGCACATGCCGCGTGGAATCGGTGCGCGACGGCCAGAAGGTGACGGTGCTGTTCGACCGTGGCGACCTGGTGTCGCAGACACCTCCCACCCCCACCGACGAACCCAACGGCACCTTAGTGCAGTTCACCCCGGACGACGACCTGTTCAAAGGATACAAGTTCAATCCGGAGACCATCGAGATGATGGTGAACAACTACACCTACCTCAACGTGGGCCTGCAGCTGATGTTCAACGGCAAGAAGTACCAGAGCCGCCACGGCTTGCTGGACCTGCTGCGCGAGAACATGACCTCCGAACCCCTCTACCCCATCATCCACCTTAAGGGCGACGACATCGAGGTGGTGCTGACACACACCAACCAGAACGGCGAGGAATACTACAGCTTCGTCAACGGCCAACACACCACGCAGGGCGGCACGCACCTGTCGGCCTTCCGCGAGCACGTGACCCGCACCATCAAGGAATTCAGCGGCAAGAATTACGAGTTTTCCGACATACGCAACGGTATGGTGGCGGCCGTGTCCGTCAGGATTCAGGAGCCGGTGTTTGAAAGCCAGACCAAGACGAAACTCGGTTCAAAAGAAGTGGCGCCTGATTCTACGTTGACGGTCAACAAGTTCGTGGGCGACTTCATCAAGAAGGAGCTGGACGACTACCTGCACAAGCACACCGCGGACGCCGAGACCATGCTGGCCAAGATAGCCGCCAGCGAGAAGGAGCGCAAAGCCATGTCGGGCGTTGCGAAGTTGGCGCGCGAGAAAGCAAAGAAGGTGTCGCTGCACAATCCCAAGCTGCGCGACTGCCGCATACACTACAACGATCCGCTGAAGGCCAACGCCAAGGAGGACCGCCGCGACGAGTCGGCCATATTCATCACCGAGGGCGACTCCGCGTCGGGCACCATCACCAAGGTGCGCAACGCCGAGACCCAGGCTGTGTTCTCCCTGCGGGGCAAGCCGCTGAACTCATACGGAATGACGCAGGAGGTGGTGTACAAGAACGACGAGTTCAATCTGCTGCAGGCCGCGCTCAACATCGAGGACGGCATTGACGGCCTGCGTTACAACAAGGTGATAATAGCCACCGATGCCGATGTGGACGGAATGCACATCCGCCTGTTGGTCATCACCTTCTTCCTGCAGCTGTTCCCCGACCTGGTGAAGAAAGGGCATGTCTACATCCTGCAGACACCCCTGTTCCGCGTGCGCGACAAGCGTTCGGCACGCCGCAAGAACGGCAAGCCGAAGGTGCGCAAGGCCAACCCGGAGGAGAACGCCAACAAGGAGAAGGATACCTACTACTGCTACACCGACGAGGAGCGCGAGAACGCCATCAGCAAGTTCGGCCAGTATTCGGAGATAACGCGATTCAAGGGACTCGGCGAGATCAACGACACCGAGTTCGCGGAGTTCATCGGCCCGGACATGCGTCTGGACCAGGTGAAGCTGAAACGCGAGGACGCCTACGACCAGCTGCTGAAGTTCTACATGGGCAAGAACACGCCGGAACGCCAGCAATTCATCATCAACAATCTCGTGATAGAAGATGATTCCGAAATCTGACGCTGCCGGCCGGCGCATCGCCCTGTTTCCGGGGAGTTTCAACCCCTTCACCCGAGGCCACGAGTCGCTGGTGACACGCGCGCTGTCGATGTGCGACGGCGTGACCATAGCCATAGGCATCAACATCGGAAAGAAGGATGCCGACACCGAAAGCCGCGTCCGGGCGATACGCGACCTGTATGCCGGCGACCCGAGGATAGACGTGGTCACCTACTCGGAATTGACCGGGGAGTTGGCCAAAAGGCTCGGTTGTGCGTTTATACTTAGAGGGGTGCGCAACACCGCCGATTTTGAGTACGAGATGAACATGGCCGACGTCAACCGCCGCCTGTTCGGCATCGAGACCGTATTGCTCCCCGCGCTGCCTGAGTTAGCCTGGATTTCAAGCTCGACGGCGCGCGAATTAGAGCGTTTCGGCCACGACATTTCGGAGCTGCTGCCCTCGGGAAACACGCCCTCCCACACAAAATAGAACCCTGTTATTTGCATACGATATGAAGAAATTACTACTCGCCATTATATGTGTCGGTGCCCTGTGCGGAGCGGGACTGCTCAGCGCCCAGGTGTCGTCGAACCAGAAGCTGCGCGTGGCCGAGGCGGTGATCAACCAGTTCTACGTCGACACCGTCAACGAGGAGAAACTTGTGGAGGACGCCATCCGCGGGATGCTCGACAAACTCGACCCCCACTCGGCCTACAGCAACGCCGAGGAGACGCGCGAACTGAACGAACCGTTGGAGGGCAACTTCAGCGGCATCGGCATCAGCTTCAACATGAGTTCGGACACGCTCTATGTGATACAGACCATTGCCGGAGGTCCCAGCGAGCGCGTGGGACTGCTGGCCGGCGACCGCATCATAGCCGTTAACGACACCAACATAGCCGGCAACAACACCAAGAATTCACGCATCATGAAGATGCTGCGCGGTCCTAAGGGCACCACGGTCGACGTCAAGGTGTTGCGCCGCGGCACCGGCGCGCGTCCCGACACCATCGCCTTCACCATAACGCGCGACCAGATTCCGATCTACAGCGTCGACGCCGCCTATATGGTAGACAAGAAGACGGGCTACCTGCGCATCAACAAGTTTGCCGCCGACACTCGCCAGGAGGTGGAGGAAGCGCTGACAAAACTTAAGAAACAGGGAATGCAGCAACTGATCCTGGACCTGACCGACAACGGAGGCGGTTACCTGAACGCCGCCACCGACATCCTCGGCGAGCTGCTGAGTCCCGGCAAGCTGACCGTCTACACCGAAGGACGCGCCTCAGCACGCTACGACCATCTGAGCGAGCCTCACGGTACCAAACCGCTGTTCGACAAGGGGCGCCTGGTGGTGATGGCCAACCAGTATTCCGCATCGGCTTCGGAGATTACCTCAGGTGCCATCCAGGACTGGGACCGCGGCCTGATAGTAGGTCGCCGCACGTTCGGCAAGGGTCTGGTGCAGCGCCCGTTCCCCTTCCCCGACGGTTCGATGATGCGCCTCACCGTGGCCCACTACTACACCCCCTCGGGACGTGACATACAGAAACCGTACGACAAGGGCAACCAGTCGAAGTATGCCCACGACATACTGGACCGTCTCAGCTCGGGCGAGCTGATGCACCAGGACAGCATAAAATATGTGGACTCGCTGCGCGTCAACACCCTGCGCCTGAAACGCCCCATCTACGGCGGCGGAGGCATCAGCCCCGACGTGTTCGTGCCGCTCGACACGACCGACTACACCAAGTATTACCGCGACGTCATGGCCAAGGGTGACATCAACAAGTACTGCATCCGCTACGTGGACACGCACCGCGACCGGATCAAGAAGAAATATCCGGACGACTCGCAGTTTATCGCCAACTTCCAGGTGACGGACGACATGCTTGACGAGCTGTACTCCATGGCCGAAAAGGATGGCGTCAAGCCCAACCCCAAGGAGGCCGAACAGAGCAGAAAACTGTTCACTACCGTATTGAAGGGACTGATAGGCCGCGACATATACGACAACCCGACGTACTTCAAGGTCTACAACCAGTACGACCCCATATTCAAGGAGGCCTACCGCCTGATCAACAGTCCGGACTACGATAAAAAGCTATCCGCTCCGAACTGAACTCTGAATTTCTTAACATTATAAACTCTTTCCACCTATTCAACTTCTTCTAACCGACCTGACATGAAACGCATATTTATAGTCTCCATATTTACAGCCGTGGCAGGGCTGCTGACGCAGGGCGCTACGGTCAGCAAGCTGGCATTGCCGTGGGTATTTCCGGGTTATCGCAGTCTGTCGCGCCAATGGCTGCCCGACACTGTGCCTCAAACCACGCCCTCGATGTGGCGTGCGGCCGAGGATTCCATACGCGCCCGCGAGGAAGCCGAGATACGCGAACGGCTCATCAAGGCGGGTGTCAAGATACCCGACGATTACATGGCCAAGACCGACACCGTGACCGTCGCCGGCACCGATACCGAACTGGACTGGGGCGACGCCATACCGTCGTATCAGGCTCCCGAGGAGCAGTTCGACTTCGACCATCCTTACGAGCTGAACACCTCCGACTGGCTGCGCGACGTGATACGCGAACGCAGCATAGCCGACGATTTCATGTACGGTCTGATGGTGAAACAGCCACACTACATACAGTATGCCGTGTGGGACCTGCCCGTGCCGCCGTCGCTGCCCGAGGAGGATCATTCGTTCATTGCATACATCCGGGGCATGAACCTGCCGCAGGTGGACATCGACGAGGTGGAAATCTCACGTAAAGGTCCCGAAAAGCGCATCAACTGGCTGCACAACTTCAACATAGCCCTGCAGCTGTCGCAGGCTTACATATCGCACAACTGGTACCAGGGCGGCAACGACTACCTGGCGTTCTTCGGCAATTTCCTGTGGGACGTGCAGCTCAATCCGGTGTACAATCCCAGAGTGATGTTCCAGAGCACGGTCAACTACAAGCTGGCCATCACGTCGACCCACGAGGACCAGTATCACAAATACGCCATCTCGCAGGAACTGTTCCAGTACAACCTCAAGTTCGGATACAAGGCCGCCAACCGATGGTACTACTCGCTGACGGGTCTGTTCAAGACGCAGTTCCTCAACAGTTATGCCTCCAATTCCGAGACGCGCACGGCATCGTTCCTGAGTCCCGGAACGGCCAACGTCGGTATCGGTATGACCTACAACTACGAGAAACCGAACAAGAAGCTCAGTTTCTCGGCCTCGATCGCGCCGCTGTCATACAACCTGAAGATATGTCTTGACGACAAGATAGACCACGCATCGCTCGGCATGAAGCCCGACCAGCGCACACTGCACGAATACGGTAGCAACGCCGAGCTGAACTTCTATTGCGCGTTCCGCGACAACATCAGCTACAGGAGCCGGCTGTTCCTTTTCACCGACTACAAGAACTTTGTGGGCGACTGGGAGAACACGCTCAATTTCCAGTTCAGCAAGTATTTCTCCACGCAGCTCTACTTCTATTTCCGCTACGACACGGCCACCGACTCGGGCATTGACCGCAAATGGAAGAAGTGGATGCTGAAGGAGATACTCAGCGTCGGACTGTCGTACACATTCTCCACCAAATGAAAAGATCAGCGGCATACATCCTGATGCTTGCCACGGCCTGCGCCTCGGCGTGGGGCGCGGTGATAGCCGACGAGGGGAAGGCGCGCGAATACTGCGACGACGCCACGCTGACGCGCGTGGAGGGAATCTGGGAATTTCCGGAGGACCATACGCGCGTGCTGATCAAACGCCGCCAGCCGGACAAGGACTGCGACATCATCGTGCTCTCCAGCCCCGATTGCCGGCTCACGCCCGGCGACGTCATCGGCCACGTGGAGCCTACGGCTGTGGCCGGAAGCTATTCCATGTCAATATGCCGCAATGTGGTGAAAGGTGTGCTGACGAATCCATCGAAATGCGCCGCGAAACTTGCGGACAACGAGGCGTCGCTGACGTTCGAGCCGATGAAATTCTCGTTCAAGCCCCGCGTGATGTATCTGCTGCCCAGATTCTGGAGGCTGTTCCGATTCAACATCTCCGACCCGCAGGCAGAGATAAAGCAGGGCATGGTCAAGGTGTATCCGGTGCCTTACGGCAGCAAGATACTTGAGCCCGTGTATCTATGAAAAAGGCGCCATCTCTCCTGTTGGCCGTGTGTCTGGCGGTGGCTCCGGGCGCAGCGCGCAAGATTTCGCTGAAGCTCAAAGCCGGGAACAAAAAAGCGGACACGGAGCAGACCATGAAAACCGACACGGGGCTGAACATGAAAACGGATACGGGGCAGCCCATGAAGCGCGGGTCGTTCATGGTGGCGTCGCAGTGCGGGGACTGCAACAACGGCTATACTATCTCGCAGATTGCATTCAGCGGGTTCGACAAACCGGGGGCGTCGTCAATGGAATCTTTCTTCATCACCAACCACACCGACCGCACCATGTCGGGCGTGAGCCTGTACATAGAGTATCTGACGCCCGACGGCCGACAGCTGCACAAACGCTACGTGAAATTAGACTGCAACATCCCGGCCGGCGAGACCCGCAAATGCGACATCAAGTCGTGGGACACCCAGCGCTCGTTCCATTACGAACTCTCGCGCGCCTCCAGACGCTCATCCCCCTTCTCCGTCCGCTTCGACCCCGTCGCCTTCTACCTCCGCTTCTGAAACCATGCTTCCGTGTTGTCGATGACTGGAAGGGCGGTGTCCCCACCGCCCACATGTTGGCGATGCGGACATCGCCACTCCGGCACAAAATTGGCGGGATTATTGCAAGATTCAGGCCAATTTGTTAAATTTGCGTTTCAAATAGAACAAAATTCAGGCATGGGCCGGTCTCGAGAGGGGACGGCAACGTGACATCATGGCCTTAATCTACCTAAAGATGGGAAAAGAAAATTCTAATCGGCTTCAGACCTCGCTGTTAAACAGCGGGGAAAAGAAACTGCTTGTGTGGCTGGCAAAAAGACAGCCGGCATGGGTGACGTCTGATTTTCTGACTTATTTCGGAGTCGGAGCCGCAGTGCTTTACGCCCTGTTCTGCTGGCTGGCGAATTATAATGTGAATTACCTGTGGCTCGCTTCACTGTCGCTGGTGCTGAACTGGTATGGCGACAGCCTCGACGGCACGCTGGCCCGCGTGCGCGAGACGCAGCGTCCCAAGTACGGCTTCTTCATCGACCATTCGCTCGACGCCCTCACCACGTGCCTGTTCTGTATCGGTCTGGGACTCAGCCCTATGATGCAGCTGTCCATAGCCATGTTCATTCTGGCGGGCTACCTCTGCATGTCGATCTACACATACCTGTCCACGATTGTGATGGACAAGTTCCGGCTCACATACGCCAGCATGGGACCCACCGAAGCACGACTGATAATCATAGCCGTATTCACCCTGTACATCTTCAATCCCTGGCCCGATGTAACGGTGAGGATATTCAACGAACCCTGGACAGTGTTCGATTGCGTCGGCGCCATCGTGGCCGTAATCCTTTTCCTGATCTACATCTTCTCCCTGGCAAGAGACCTCAGGATGCTTGCCAAGCAGGATCCTCCCAAGAAATTCCGCAAGCAGGATAAATAACACCAATCGCGCTCATTATGACAACGCCCGGGTTGAAGAAGTTCAGGTACAACCTTGTGCATGACAACGGCTTCATATTCACGCTTCTGCGTTCAGGAGCGTCCTCCCAGATATGCGGCTGGATCGACATGATCGTCTCGTTCGTGCTGTTCGCGTTCTGCAACCTGACTCCCTGGCTGTCCACAGCCCTCGGAGCCCTGGTGGGCGGCATCTTCAACTGTATCATCAACTATCGCTTCACGTTCCATTCCGAAGGCCTGGAATGGCGTCCGGTAATCGTGAAGTTCATGTTCGTATGGGTCGGTTCGCTGCTGCTGAACAGTTTCGGCACCCAGTTCATCTATTACCTGATCGACGACTGGCACTGGCTTACCCACACCATCGGACTCGGCCAGGACTCCATATTCCTGACGGCACGTCTTTTCGTCTCGCTGGTGGTGTCGATAATGTGGAATTTCTTGCTGCAGCGCAATTTCGTATTCAAGCGCAATCCCATCGACGCATACATAATCAGACTCGCAGACCGTCTGGGCATAGAAGGAAGAATTAAGAATGCAGACAAAATTAAATAGCAAGGGGGAACGCGTATATGTCTTCGATGAATACCCCGACATCGAAGTGCGCCCCGAAGTGATCACCACCGGCGATGTGGCCGAGGTTGTCCCGGCATCGAAGAAATTCAGGTGGCTCGTAAATCGCCTGATGCATCTTCTCCAGATCGACGAGGTGAACCGCGTGCATTCCAAATGGTGTCAGACACCGGGACCCGAGTTTGTGAAACACCTTATGGTCGATGATTTCAAGATTCCGCTTCAGGTAGACAACGCCGAAGTGCTCGACCGGTTCAAGGAAGGCGCCTTCATCACCGTGAGCAACCACCCGTTCGGCTCGATCGACGGCATCGCCCTGATATACATCGTCACCAGGGTGCGACCCAAATTCAAGGTGATGGTCAATATGATCCTCAACCAGCTGTCGGCGATGCGTCCCAACTTCATAGCCGTAGACCAGGCCGCCTCCGACAAACCGGACCGCCGACGCGTTTCGGTTCAGGGAATCCGCGAGGCGCTGTCGATGCTTAAAGCGGGCGAACCCGTAGGATTCTTCCCCGCCGGCGCAATCGGCAAGACCGACAAGGAGGGCATCATCGTCGACCGCCCGTGGCAACCCGCCGTCCTGCAGATCATAATGAAATCTAAAGTGCCCGTGATTCCCATTTATTTCCACGGCACCAATTCCAGGTTCTTCAACTGGCTGGGCCATCACAGCATCCTGCTGCGCACCGCCTGTCTGGCCCGCGAGCTGTTCAAGAAACGCGAGAAGCCCATGCGCGTCACCATCGGCGAACCCGTCAGCGTCGAGAAACAGGCCGAATTCGGCAAGGACTACGAAGCCCTCGGCGCCTATCTGCGCCAGGCCACCTACCGCCTCTCCGGCCGCGACATCACCTCCGTCGCCGACTGACCCCGCTATTATCTCCGACAGACCCCACAATCGTCGTCATTCCAATTGCGCGGCTCGGATACACCAATCCACAAAGAATACAACGGACGCGCCGAGCTTGGCGCGTCCGTTGTATTCTTTGTGGATCGGTGTATTGGGATTTATTCTGCCACATATCCCTTTTTGATGGCTTTGCGGATGTATTTGGCCAGCTTCTCTCCGGCTAAGTCGAATGCATTCCCATCAGGCTGGTAAACGATCCACAACTACCGTCCTCGTAATTGCCAATGAACATTAAAGTCATTACAAATACACAAATTTATATTCGTTATTGTTGAGTAAATGTAATATCGTCAACAATTAAGGTCTGCTTCCCAAAGGTAAAGAACCCGACTCCTGTATAATCAAGAGGCATATATTTTACCTTTAATATTTCCATGCCATCAACAAAGAATGACAATGTCGAGCCATCGGAAGTAAGCTTCCATTCTTGATTAAGTTTCTTCTTTTTCCGCCATTTTACACCCTGCGAAATCATTCCGACACACTTGTTATCAACGAAACGGAGGAAACTTACTACCTCCTCATTAAAAGTAAATGCATAGAATGTACCGAAATCACGATAGTTGAAGATGAAGCCACAACTTTTATCTGTGCCAAGTTTATCTATCGTAACGTTAGCCATTATTTCAAATGGCTTCTTTATGTTTAATGGAGCATAACAATGAGTCTCAAACATAGTTTTTTCCCCAGCCTTGAAACCCGCGAATGAGAATAAGGCTTTATCATCATCATTGTCATCATATGACTTGATTGTCATGACACCCTTGTCAATAATTGCAGTGCCAAAACTACTCTCTCCTGCGCTTTCTGTCCAACCGAGGCTGTTACCCTCAAATTCCTCCTTGAAGGTTTGGGCGTCAAGGCCCATTGTACCTAAGAGCAAGGTCAGACTCAAAATTAAAATCTGTTTCATAATTAATTAATTATATTTAGGTTTATAAACTCACTGCTTTCCCTATTCTCGTCTGAAGTTCTTCTACCATGGGTTCCAGTTCCTTTGGCAGACGATCAACTTCATCGAATTCTCCATGTTTAGCCTGCATGGCAGCCGCTACTTCCGAACAAATTTTAATCTGAAATGCAACTCTATCATCCGTCGTTACATCTCTGATTATAACCCTGTTGCGCATTTCCCTTTCCGACATCGTGAAGGCTTTGTATTTCCACGGAGTCTGGAGATAGCCTCCTGAAAAGTCCGTTGTCTCTATTTCAGGAAAATAATTGAGTATAATTTGATGGAGCATTTTCCAAGCTTTACCCGTATCAATCTTGCCAGTCTCAGAATCTATTGTGTAGAATTGAGGATCAAGTGTAATTGTAATAAACTTGTTTACCAGACCTGATGCCGCTGAAGCTCGATAGAAGCCATCTTGATTCAGATTGAATGACAAGGAATTACGCTCATCACTACCATAAAATTTGGAATGCATCGTTGTATATTCATTACATTCTACCCTTATTATAGCAACTTGACTCTTTTTCTTAGGACGTGTGAACTCAGCGTAGCCATTACCCATGTGGACATTATCCACATAAATGGCTGCTTCTTGAGGAGTGGCCTGTATTTTAATCACTTTCTCCTTCCTGGCACTTACCGACAATACGCCCAAAAGTGCGACTATCAGAAATAATAACTGTTTCATATTTAATAGTGTCTTTCGTTTGAATACCTTAGATTCTTAGGTATTTGCAGTTCTACCAGATTTCCCTTCTTTAAATTATCAGTATAAACCTTTTTATGGTATACTTCGATGCCATTATCACGACATGACACTTCCACATATTTCTGCCCCTTAGGAACTGTGTAATTTACCAAATCTCTCCCAAGATACTGATCATCGACATATATTTCAATATGCCGTTCCTGACATGTCAAAACTAAATTCCTCGGAGAAGAACATGATATTGCGTAGAATAAAGCTACAACGCACATCAAAACTTTAGTAAATCCCGCTACGACACCATATTTTTCAAAAAGATGAACGGCCAATAGCATTTCTATTATTCTCGTTGCCGCTGGACTCCCCTCGTTGGCGTTAGGTCAGTAAAAAAATAGCGTAGGAATCTGTATCTGTCGCCGTCCTACAACCTGAGGCTTCTCGCATTGCCCTATTCATGTCGGACGGCAACGCAGAAGCCCTACGCCAGTATATGCAACCTAAGCATCCGGACATATCCTCACGGACATGGTTCCGAACGCATACATTACATCACCGCAGGCATCTACCGTTGCCCAACCCTTGACATGAATATGAAATCTTTGCGAGAAATTTCAGGTTGTCAAGAATCAGCGCGGATAAACGCTATTCATATATGTATGTACCGAAGCCTCTGAAACTGTTAATTTCCGAACGACTTCGCGCTCCCGCCGCACTTAATCCCCGACCGGGGCCTCTGCGCTGCGGTCTGCGACTGCAAAACTACAAATAATTTCCGACATTCAAACAAAATGTGTAGAAAAAATTTTAAAAGAACGGATCTTAGTCAAGATTTTAATCGAGATTTTAACAATCAAATCATTGTATAATCCGTTATAATATTATATTTTTGTGTTTTAAAGGAATCATATATGGCAATGACAATCAAGACATCGCCTGAACTGTGGGGCGAAGATGCTCGGATTTTCACTGAGGAAGCCGAGCGCAACGGCAAATTGCCTACGCCAAAGCTTTCTGAATCTCAGCGCAAGGTGCTGACAACTATGTTGAATAGTGCCAAAAACATTATATTTCCACCTCGTAAAGACTAATGATGTCGACATTTAATTTTGTGGAATACACTTTTATGGTGCCCTATACTAAAGAGGTTGCAGATTACTGTGACCTTTTTTCATGCGGGGATGACGATTTGGACGAATTCTTCAGACATGATGTGTTTCTATATGAAGAAGAATTGCTCGGGAAAACATATTGTTGGATAAACAAGACAAATCAAAAGGAAATAGTGGCAATAGCTACTTTATCTTACGATGGTATTAAGACATATACGCTTGACAATCCCTCACGTAATGCCTTTCAGCGTAAAATTCCTCAACAGAAACGCCACCGGAGTTATCCTGCCGTATTGATCGGGCGTCTCGGAGTAAACAAAATATTCAGAGGATTAGGATTGAACATCGGTTCGCAACTTATGGATGTCCTGAAATATTGGTTTGTTGATGAAAACAATAAGGCTGCATGCCGTTACATGCTCGTTGATGCTTATAATATGGAATCCACAATCCATTATTATCTTAAAAACGGGTTCAAGCCTCTCTATAAGACTGAACAAAGCGAGAAGGATGCATTTGGCATATCCGAAAATGATGCTTTGAGAAGCCGTATCATGTTCTTCGACCTAAAAATGATTACAGCATAATCTAAGTAACTATCGGCGACGCTATTTTTGGGGCGGGGTGTGGCGGAGGCGGGACCGGAGGGCGGCGAGGTCGTCGTGGCCGGTGTTGAACCAGAGGGAACGGGGATTGACGTACTTCATCACGACGTAGCTGATCAGGGCGCATATAACGTAGGCGGGCATGTAGCGCAGCGAGTTGGTCATCTCGGCTAAGATGAACACGGACATCAGCGGGGCGTGCGTGCTGCATCCCAACATGGCGCCCATGGCCGCCAACGACATGTACCAGACGGGAATATCCGTGCCGAACAATTGGTTGATGCCGTGTCCGAACAGGCAGCCGGCCACCGCGCCGATAAACATGGCGGGCACCATCTCGCCGGCCACACCGCCGCCGTTGTTGGCCGCGGCAACCAGTATGCCTTTCACAAGCAGGATGAACGTAAGCGCCAGGAAAAACATCGTGCCGGCGGCATGATGGGTGGCGAACACTCCCTGCCGCATCAGCGTCGGGAAATCTCCGCGTATCATACTGACCATCACGCTGTCTCCCTCGCCGAACAGTGCCGGCACCAGAAACACGCACCACGACATGGCCACGCCTGTCAGCAATGCCTTGCCCCAGGGATTCTTCATCATGTCCAGCAGGGCGCACACCTTGTTGCGCGTCCATACGTACCATAAGGAATAGAAACCCAAAAAGACTCCCAACAGCATTATCCAGCCGATGTCGGCGTTGTCGGGAAACCGGATGCCGAACGAGACGTCGAACGGCGTGCCGCTCAGAAGCATCGACGTGACCGAAGCCGTGAGACACCCCAACACCAGGGCGAACATGGCCAACGCGCCGAATTCAATCTCCAGCACCTCCATCGCATAAAGCATCCCTCCTACCGGGGCCTTGAAGATGGCGGCGATGCCGGCACCGCCTCCTATCGCCACCAGCATACGCAAATGCCGTGCCTCCAGCCCGCATTTACGACCTATGCCGCTTGCCAACGCTCCGCCGCTCAGGGCCGTGGGGCCTTCCGAACCGGCCGAGGCGCCGAAGCCGACGGTAAGGGAACAAAGAATTATGGACCACACGGAATCGGAAACCGGTATATTATAGTCGTTGCCGCGGCCATGGAGCTTTTTGATCAGCTTGGCCGACCCGCACGACAGATCGCGCTTCAGCACATAACGCTGGATTATCATGGTGAGCAGAATGCCCGCCACGGGAAGCGCCAGAAGAAGCCAGTTAAGCGAGCGGTCGGGATTGATGCCGTGCGCGAACAGTCGCCACAGCATCGTCATGAGCCACTTCAATAACTCAGCAAGGGCACCGGCCCCTACTCCCACCGCCACGGACGCCGTGACGACGATGACCGGTACCGGCACCCTTCGCAATATGTTCGTTATGTTTTTCACGTCTTCCCCTTTTCGTATTCACCGGAGACGACGCCCGAAAACAGCCGTTACGTAAGGCCGTTCAGCCCGAACAGCCTATTTGTTGGTCAGAATCATCACCTGACGCGGCGCGAATGTCATGGTCGGCTCAATCGTGACATCCCGTCCCGACACCACATCGTGTCTGACCGTTCCGTACGGCAATACCTCGAGCGTACGCTCCATCGTCACCTCGTTGGGAGAGTCCTTGCCGTTGAGCAGCACCACCACTTCCTTGTCTCCGAGACGACGCTGATATGCATATATACCGTTTTGAGGCATAAAATGTTTTAGCGAACCCTTGGAAATTACGTCATTTCCTTCGTTTCGGCGCCACTGCAGCACGTTGCGGAGGAAATCGTACGCCTCGTTCTGCAGCGCGGTGCGTCCCTCGGCGGTGAACGCGTCGGTCTTGTCACCGGGGAATCCGCCGGGCATGTCGAGACGGATGTAGCCGTCCGAACCCTCCTTGGAACCGTTCATCAGCAGCTCCGAACCGTAATATATCTGCGGAATTCCGCGAGTGGTCAGCAGCCACGCCATGGCCTGCTTCCAGGGACCGAGCTCCTTGGAATCCGCGGGCATCTTCTCCAGGAAGCGGTCGGAGTCATGATTGTCCAGGAACGTGAGCACATGCTGCGGATCGGCATACAGGAAATCCTGTGCCAAGTGGTCGTACACGTCGTTGAGACCGTGCCAGGGGTCGGTGTCGGTATAGAATGCCTTGCGGCCGTTGAGTATGGCCCAGAAGTCCATGACAGTCGGCAGATTGGTCTGCTCGGGATTCAGTTTGCTGTCCTTCTGCCAGAAAGCCGAACCGGCTTCGTTGGAATACCAGCACTCGCCCACGATGTTGAAATTGGGATACTCGCGCAGCACGTCGGCGCCCCACTGCGACATGCCGCGCATGTCGGCGTATGGATACGTGTCCATGCGGATACCGTCAATCTTGCTGTTCTCTATCCACCAGATGGAGTTCTGGATCAGATACTTCATCACCTCCGGGTTGCGCTGGTTCAGGTCGGGCATAGCCGACACGAACCAACCGTTCACCGTCTTGTCCTTGTCATAGTCCGACACGTACGGGTCGTGGGCGGTGGTGAGTCGGAAATTGGTAAGCGTCTTGCCGTCGGGATGATTGTACCAGTCGGCCGAAGGCATGTCCTTCATCCAGGGATGATTCACGCCTGTGTGGTTGAATATCATGTCCATCACCACCTTAAGACCCATGTCATGCGCGGAGTCGATCAGATTGTTCCATTCGGCATTGGTGCCGAAACGCGGGTCGACGCGGTAATAGTCGGTTGTGGCATACCCGTGATACGAGCCGCCGGGCATATCGTTCTCCAGCACCGGCGTCATCCACAGCGCGGTGACGCCCAACGTGTCGAGGTATCCGAGACGGCTTCTGATTCCGGCTATGTTGCCTCCGTGACGTCCGTTGGGGTCGTTGCGGTCAATGGCAGGATCATATTCCAGGCCGTTGCCGGCGTTCTTCTTAGCTTTGGAGGTGGGCTCGACACGGGCGAAGCGGTCGGGCATCAGGAGATATAGCACATCCGATGAATCAAAGCCCTTATAGTCCCCGGCCTTACGCGTACGGGCCAGCAGCGGATAGCTCAGTTCGCTGCGCTTACCGTCGCGGGTCACGTCAAACTTCACGTTCCCCGCCTGTGTGTCACGCGCTATCTTGAGATATACGAACTTGTAGTTGGGGCTGTCCAGCTTGAACTGGCGCAGTATCTCCACGCCGGGATAGCGAGTGGAGAACTCGGCATCGCCGATTCCGGGTCCGGTTATCATCAGCTGCAGCGTGTCGTTGGCCATCCCGGTCCACCAGCACGGCGGCTCCACACGCGTTATGTTTCCCTTCTTCAGTGCCGAACCCGACAGAGCGGGGCTCACTTCGGCGGCCCATGCGTTGCCCGCGCAGCTCACGGCTCCGAGTCCTGCAAGGCCACACGCCATCTTGGTCACAATTCCTTTCCAGTTTCCTTTCATGGTCGTATCAATTAGGTTGTTTTTATAGAGTTCATAACTACTTATCCGTCATCACCTGTCACTCTGACTTATGACTTTTTATATTCCGCAAAAATACAGCGTTTTTTCATTTCCGCATAACAGAAATATGTCCGATTTGGCATAATTTAATATTTTTAACATTTAATTTGCAAACGGACACCGATTTATAATTAATTTTGTCAGCACAACAAAAACGCCCAACCTAACGCAATAACAACATATCGATATATGATTAGAAAAATTACCAGCCTTCTTATCGCCGGAATCGTATGCGGCACCCTGACCGCCGGCGCCGACGAGATTGAATTCACGTACAACACCGACGGTCTGATCGCCAACGTATACGGTTATAACTTCAAGGAAACATACGACGTGGCCATACGCATCGCCGACCCGCAATACGTCGGCTGCCGCGTCAAGGGATTCGTGGTGGATCTCCCCGTTAAAGAAGATGCCGTCGACAATATAACCGGGTGGCTGTCCACCGAGCTGAAAGTGACCGACGGCGTCAACGCTCCAGACATCACCACCATACCCGGCGTGATGGACGACCGGCTTGTTCTGAACGTAACCTTCCCCACTCCGTACACCATCACCGACGCCGGGGTATGGGTAGGATATTCGTTCGATATCACTTCGTTGAAAACGAGCCAGGGCTCCTATCCCGGCGCCCCAATCGCCTACGTAAAGACTTCCGATACGCCTGAGTACGGACTGTGGGCGCGCAGCAGCAGGAAACATCCGGAATGGTTTAACCAGGGAGCGGCCCTAAACGGCGTGAGCGATATGATCGTGACGCTGGACATGGATTTCGGCCCTGACGACGCGGCCATCGGGCTTCCGGCCGAAAGCTACGTCAAGGCCGGCGAAGTCTGCGACGTGCCGGTCACTCTGACCAACCACGGCGAGGCTCCGCTGCAGGACATCACATTCTCGTACAGCATCGGCGACTACAGCAACACCGGCTCGCTGCACCTGTCCGAACCGATAGCCGTAGACGGCGCGAAAGCCACCGTCAATCTCCCTGTCGGACCGGTGGAGACCCTGGGCAAGTTCCCCTTCAAGGTAAAGCTGGAGACCTCCAACGGCAAGCCTAATACGGATCCCATGCGCGAGGCAGAGGCCACGATGAACGTATGGCCGCTGATACCCGTCACGCGCCCGCTCGTAGAGGAATTCACAGGGCTGGGATGCGGCGCCTGCCCGGCCGGATACGTAGCCATGGAATATCTGGCCGAGACATACGGCGACATGTTCGTAGGGATGGCCTATCACTGTTCGGAATACGAGGCCGGCATGATGACGTGCGTGCCCGACCGCAAGCTGCCCGTGCCCGTATCGTCATACCCCTATTCCGACATCAACCGCGCCGTGGGAATGCATCCCGGCGACCTTCCTTTCCAATGGGAGAAGTATGCCGCGCTCAGAAGTCCCGCAGCCATAGAGGCTGACTTCAGATGGAACGACGATGCGCATACTTCGGCCACCGTCACGGCCAAGGTGACATTCGTGATGGATATGGACAACGCCGATTACAAATTGGCTTTCGGACTCACCGCCAACGGACTGAAGAACCCGAAATGGAAGCAGCACAACTACTATAGCGGCGAATCGGAAGGTTACGGAGTGGAATCGCCCCTGTGGGATCTGTTCCTGAAAGGCGACGAATGGGTGGCCGACCTCACGTTCAACGATGTGGTGGTGTATTGCCCCAATGCCGGCGGCGAGGAAAACTCCATCCCGGCAACCATCAAGGCCGGCGAGACCATAACTTACGACTGGACAGTCGACATGAACGATGTAAAGAACATCAAGGGCGAGTATATCATCAACCCCGACGCTACCATCCAGGGCGTGGCCATACTGCTGGACAATCTTGGCGAATCCGTGAACTGCATCAAGACCGCAGCCATGGAATACCACGACTGCGAAATCTCCGGAATCGAAGGCATTTCGGGCGGCAACGCGGATATAGTATCCACCCGGTATTACAACCTGCAGGGCGTGGCCGTCCGGAACCCGACGAAGGGAATCTACCTCAAGAGCGAGACCATGTCCGACGGCACCCGCCGCACATCCAAAGTCACGATACAATAATACCCGGAACACACAATCTAAGACATTGACCGACAAACGGACGGCATAACGTCACGAACCGAGCCCGCCTTTGCTGCAACGGCACAGGCGGACTCCGTTTTGTGGTTTCAATATTTTTTTGTAAATTTGTGGGATATAGGGGCCTCAAACCCCTGTTAAAAGGAACAGTGCCTGGAACTATGAAAACAAAACATCTCCTGACGACATTACTGACGCTGGTCGCATGCGTGGCGGCCGGTGCCTCACTTTATAACCCTGACACGGAACTTCCCAAGCTGCAGGCCCGGCTCCGCATAGCCGGCACTTCGGCCGACTCGCTCAAGATACTGTATGACATGTACGACCTGCAGCCGCGCTCCCAGAGACTCGGCACAGGCAAGGAAATATTCCGGGTGGCGGGCAATGCCGGCGACCGGGCAGCCCAGCTCGACGCGGTGCGCCTTAACAGCAACCTGTATTCGCAGGAAGCCGACTTCGCCCGCCTGCAGAGCCTGGTATCGGGACTGCCAAAATCGCAGGAGCGCGACGAGACATTGCTGTTCCTCAAGCTAAAGGACCTGTCGTACGCCTCACGCCGTCCCGTCAAGGATGGCACCGACCCGGTTTCCGACCTGATCCACACGCTCAACACCACCCCGATGGCCAAGCAGAATCCTACCCAGCGCCTGCTGAACCTGTATACCCTCACGGCATACATGCGCAACGTGCCCGGCTCCAAAATGCTGGTCAACTACATGGACTCGCTCATGATGATGGTGGACGGCAAGGACTATAAGCTGTACGCCCTGCGCAACATGATATACAGCGAGGCCTCGAACATATACACCGACGCCGGACAGGAGAAAAAGGCAGTGGAAGCCGACCGCAAGCTGCTGGAAGTAATAGGAGGATTGGAAAAGAAATACTCGGAAGCCGGTCGCAAATACCGCGATTACAGCGAGTCGAAATATGTGGTGTACCGCCGCATGCTGCGCAATTACAAGGCGCTGACACCCGCCGAGGTAGACAAATGCTACCAGGCCATACAGTCGCTGGCAGGCACCAGCGGCGACGTGGCACGCGACGTCAACGGCATGCGCGACGTCAGCATCTACTACAACATGGCCAAGGGTCACTATGCCGAGGCATTGCCGTTGCTTAAGGAACGCCTTAAGCGTGACCTGCCGGCACCGGTGCTGCGCCAGACCCTGCTGATGCTGCAGACAGCCGCACGCGAGACGGGAGACAGCGCCACGCTGATTTCCGCCCTGTCCGATTACAATATGCTGATGGATCGCCTCGACAAGGAAAACCTGTCGCAGAAGTATCAGGAACTGCAGATAGCCTACGACGTCAACAAGCTGAAAGCCAACAACGAGCGCCTGCGCATGGAGAAGGCCGAGTCCGAGGTCAGGACCCTGCGCGCCAATTCGACATACTACATCATCTTCATGGTGGTGTTCGTGGTGCTGCTTATGATATTGATTTACTATTGGTCGCGTTATCGCCGCAACATGATGCGCATAAACCGCTTTGCCGCGATAATGGACCGTCAGTGCAACATCCTGAAGGCCGAGAAATATTCAGATTACGACACTATCGACGCCGTATCGCAGGCTCCGTTCAGAACATCGACGGACTCGGCGGTCATGCTGCGGTCCATTTTCTCCAACGTGCTGTATGTGTCGGCCATAGGCCAGGAGGACCGCGAACGGCATCTGGAGGACACCACCATCAACCGTGTCCTGCATCTCACCGTCGACCAGTTCGGGGATTTCAAACTGCCATCCACCAATCTGACCGTCACTTATCCGGATCCCGACTTCAGGATATTCACCGACACGCAGTGCATGTGTTATGTCCTGAGCCACATCCTGGACTATGCCCAGCGTCACAGCGGGTCGGGCGACATCTATATGGAAGCGGTGCATATTCCCGAGTCGCATCTGATGCAGGTGATATTCCGTCATGACGGCATCCGGATACCACGCGGCAACGAACAGAACCTGTTCGAGAATTTCGTTGACATCGACGCCATGATCAAAAGCGACGACTCCGTTCTGTTCATCTGCCGTCTCATAGCGTTCCTGCTGCAATGCAATATCGCTTACAATCCCCACAAGGAGGGCCACGCCCAGCTTGTGGTGACCATCCCCACATACCAGAAATCCTTCTAAGGCAGCATAAACCCGTATGTCCCGACGCGAATCCGTACAATTGAACCCTAAGCAACAGGAGGCGGTGGAGTGGTCCGAGGGACGCGTCCGTGTCGTGGCCGGCGCAGGCAGCGGCAAGACCAGGGTCATAGCCCATAGGTTCGCGTTTCTGGTCAACGAACTCGGAGTGGCGCCCGGCAACATACTGTCGCTGACGTTCACCAACAAGGCCGCGCAGGAGATGAAACACCGCATCGCGGGGCTGGTGGACCGGGGCGCCGTCAACGACTTCGTATGCACCATCCACTCGTTCTGCGTCAAGTTCCTGCGGCGCGAGATATACCGCATCGGCTATCCCAAGAGCTTTACCGTCCTTGACGAGGAGGACGCCAAGACACTGGCCAAGCAGGCCATGAACGAATTCGGCATCGACCGCAAGAAGACCACGGCCGAACGGTTTCTGTCGCAGGTGGCGTCATTCAAGAACTACGACATAGACGCCTACATCCAGCGTCATCTTCTCCCCGCCTCCTCACCGGTGTGTCCCGACGCACAGGCGCGTTATCTGCGCCTGCAGCTAAAGCAGTACGCCCTGGATTACGACGACCTGATATATTTCACCATCTATATCCTGAACCATTTCCCGGACGCGCGCGAATACTGGACCGACAAGCTGAACTATGTGATGGTGGACGAGGCCCAGGACTGCGCCAGCGACGACTGGTATCTGCTGCGGATGCTGGCCGAGAAACACGGCAACCTATTCGTGGTGGGCGACCCGGACCAGGCCATCTACGAATGGCGCGGCGCAAAGCCCCGCATGTTCGTGGATTTCAAGCCGGCCAAGGACATCATCATGGACCGCAACTACCGGTCTACGCCCGACATACTGAACGTGGCCAACGCCATCATAGCCCACAACCGCAACCGCATACCCAAGGACCTGTACACCGCGCGCCTGAACGAGACGCCGGTGACCTACCGGCATTTCAAGTCGGAACGCGAGGAGGCCGAAAGCATAGCGCAGACCATCATGGACGAGATGAAGCAGGGAGCGTCGGCCAGCAGCTTCGCCATCCTGTTCCGCAGCTCGTTCCTGAGCCGCACGGTGGAACAGGCGTTGCTTAAGCTGAAGATTCCCTACGCAATGTGGGGCGGCGTGCGATTCTTCGAGCGCAAGGAGGTTAAGGATGTGATCAGCTATCTCCGGCTCGTGGCTTCTGACAGCGACGACACGGCATTCATGCGCATAGTCAACCTGCCGTCGCGTCAGTTCGGCGCCGCATCCATGAAGTCATTGGCCGACATGGCCGAGGAACGCGGCATCCCGCTGTTCACGGCCTTGCGACAGGCCGTGGCCGAGGGAGTACGCAAGTTCGACCGCCCTGCCCTCCGCGCCTTTATCGCGTTGATAGACCAGGCGCGGCAACTGGCTCAGACCATACCTGTGTCGGAACTGACCGACAGGCTGTTGGTGGACTCACGCCTGGCCGACGTGTACCGTCTGGACGAGAAGGAGGAGCGCCTGGAGAACGTGAGCGAGCTTGTGAACGCCATGAAGGAATTCGAACGCGTGCAGCGCGACGACGGCGACATGACGCTGGACGGCTATCTGCAGGAGATATCCCTTTATACCAATGCCGACAACCAGGTGGATTCCGAGCGCGTAAAGCTGATGACCATCCATCAGAGCAAGGGACTGGAATTCGATACGGTGTTCATCACCGGTCTGACCGAAGGTGTGTTCCCCAACCACCGCAGCATCCGCGAGCGGCGGCAGGACGGCGAGGAGGAGGAACGCCGGCTGATGTACGTGGCCGTGACCCGGGCACGCACCATGCTGTACCTCTGCGAGTCGGAAGGATACCTGAACGACGGGGGCGCCATGAAGTATCCTTCGCGCTTCCTGGCCGAGATTCCCGACGACTTGCTCAACACCGAGGGCATCATCGACCCGGCCCTGTTCGAGGGAACCAGGCGACTGGTGGACAGCATCAACGCCGAGCTTGGCGAGACGCACCTTGACGTGTGGCCTCCCGGCACCAAGGTGCATCACCGCGCTTTCGGCACGGGCGAGATAGTGCGTTTCGACCCGCAGGCACAGTCCTACCGCGTGCGGTTCGCGACCTCCGAGCGCGACCTGGTGCCCAGAGTCCTGACCAAAGCCGACCCGTAAACCCACATTGTTAATTACTGATTTCTAATTGTTATACATACAGTCAGCAACCTATATAGACCCATGAAAAAAATCACAGTTTTGACAACAGCACTCTTGCTCTGCGGCCCGATGATGGCGCAGACCAACAGCACTTATGACGCACAGTTCATAGACTGGCCCACCTATTCGGGCGACGACCTCGAACTGAGCGTAGATTCCAAAGGCACGGCGTTCCGTCTCTGGAGCCCCAAGGCCCAGGATGCCGTGGTGAACATATACGACGAAGGCCGCGGCGGCAAACCTGTACAGACTCTCCCCATGACGTTCCATGCCGACAACGGCACATGGACGGCCTCGGTACCGCAGCAGCTTTACGGCAAGTTCTACACCTTCCGCATCAAGCACGGCGGCAAGTGGCTGGACGAGACGCCGGGCGTATGGGCCAAGGCCGTGGGCGCGAACGGCAAGCGCGCCGCCATCATCGACCTAAGCACCACCAATCCCGAAGGCTGGGCGCAGGACAAGGGTCCCGTCACCAAGCACATCACGGATGCAGTGATATACGAGGCACACATGCGCGACCTCTCCATGGACCGTTCGTCGGGCATAGCCAACAAAGGCAAGTTCCTGCAATTCACCGAGAACGACACCAAGACCCCGCAGGGAGAGTCCACAGGCATCGACCACCTGAAGGAATTGGGCGTGACGCACGTACACATCCTGCCAAGCTACGACTATAACTCGGTGGACGAGACCAACCTGCAGGACAACACCTACAACTGGGGCTACGACCCGCTGAACTACAACGCTCCGGAAGGCTCCTACTCAACCAATCCGTCCGACCCGGCAACCCGAATCCGCGAGATGAAAGAGATGGTACAGGCCATGCACCGGGCAGGCATCGGCGTGGTGATGGATGTGGTGTATAACCACACGGCCGAGAACGACGGCTCCAACTTCGAACTGACCGCGCCGGGCTATTACCACCGTCACTGGAACGACGGCAAATATTCCGACGCTTCGGCATGTGGCAACGAGACGGCCTCAGACCTGAAGCAGATGCAGGACTATATAGTCAATTCGGTGAAATACTGGGCTAAGGAATACCATATCGACGGCTTCCGATTCGACCTGATGGCCATCCACGACACCGAGACAATGAACCGCGTGGCCCGCGAACTGAAGGAAATCAACCCGAACATCATCATCTATGGCGAGGGATGGACGGCCGGCGACTCACCGCTGCAGCCGGAACGCCGCGCGCTTAAGGAGAACGTATCGAAGATGGAAGGGATCGCGGTATTCTCCGACGACATCCGTGACGCGGTGAAGGGTCATTACAGCAACGAGGCCGACCCGGGCTTCGCCACCGGCAAACCGGGCAACGAGGAAACCGTGAAAATCGGCATCGTGGCCGCCACCGACCATCCGCAGGTGAATTATGCCAAGGGTAACAATTCCAAGTTCCCCTACGCCAAGAGTCCGGAAATGATCATAAACTATGTGTCGTGCCACGATGACCTCTGCCTGACCGACAAGCTGCACAAGTCCATGCCGGGGGCTACGGAACAGGAAATGCTCGACGCCGCCAAACTGGCGCAGACCATCGTGTTCACCTCGCAGGGTACGCCCTTCATGTTTGCCGGCGAGGAAGTGTTCCGCGACAAGAAGGGTGTGCACAACTCTTTCAAATCGCCCGACTCGATCAACGCCATCGGCTGGACCAACAAGACCAGATACCGCGATCAATTCGAATACTACAAGGGACTGGTGGCGTTGCGCAAGGCTCATCCGGCGTTCCGCATGACCGACGCCAAGGAGATTGCCAGGAACCTGAAGTTCGACAAGATCGACTCGAAGAAGCAGCCCAACCTCATCAGCTATTCACTGCTGAACAATGCCAACGGCGACGAATGGAAGGAAATCAAGGTGATATTCAACGGCGCCGACCACGCGCAGGTAGTGAAGCTGCCCAAAGGCAAATGGCAGGTCGTGGCCCGCGACGGCAAGATCTGCCTTGACAACACACTGGGCATCGTCACGTCCCCCGAAGTGCAGGTTTCTCCCCGCTCGGCTCTGATCATGCACAGATAATCTGATATTTCCTATTTACAAAAAAAGGCTGAGTCTTAATAAACTGCACCCCAGAAGTTATACAAAAAAACTTTTGGAGTGCAGTTCAGTTTTTGCTGCTGCCGCTGTCGCTTGCGCGTTTGCGCTGCTTCTTTTTGACAGCTTCGACAAACTCAAAATATTTCTTCCATAGTCGTACTTGCGTCTATTAGGCTGCAAATACAGCAATAATAGTTTAAACTACGACTATTTTATCCATATTTTCATCTTATATTAGATGTTAGAATCTACAGCTGGGAGTACGGTATAGAGAAGGTATCGGCGCCGTCGGGATCGCCGGTAGACAGACCTTTGTTCAGCCAGCGGACGCGCCATTCGGAGCGTCCGTGGTTGAAGCTTTCGGGCATCTCCTTGCCGTACGCCTTGCGCTGCAGGTAGTCATCGCCTATCTTCGACGCAACGTCCAGCGCCTCCTCCACATCGCCCGGCTCTATGGAATTAAACATCTCGTTGTCCTTGTGTCCCCACACGCCGGCATAATAGTCGGCCTGCAACTCAAGGCGCACACTCTCGCGGTTGGCGTCGCGCTCCGACATCCGGTTCATCCTTTCATGCGCAGCCGGAAGCGTACCGAGCAGATTCTGAACATGATGCCCCACCTCGTGCGCTATCACATACGCCCAGGCAAAGTCACCGCTGCCACCGATGTCACGCTGCATATCCTTCAGAAAATCCAGATCCAAGTAAACGGTTTTGTCAGCCGAGCAATAGAAGGGTCCAACCTGCGAGGTGGCATGGCCGCACGCCGACTGCACCGAGCCGTGGAACAGCACCATTTTCGGCGGCTGGTATTCGCCCCACCCCTGCTCGCGGAACACCCGGGTCCATACATCCTCCGTACCGGCCAGTATCACCGACGCGAAATGGGCCAATTGCTTGTCCTCCTCGCTTTCCGAGTAATGTTCCGACGTCTGCGTCATGGCCTGCTGACCTATGACGTTGCTTACCACATCGCCCAGACTGCCCCCGTTCATCAATGTAAGCAACCCTACAATCAATATACCGACGATACCGCCGCCTATTCCCACGGCCTTGCCCGACACGCCGCGCCGGTCCTCCACATTGCTGCTGGTTCTTCTCCCGCCAAGTCTCATAATTTCAACCCGTTTTATTAAACCTATACTTCTATAACGGAACCCCCGCCGTCAAAGTTGTACCAAACATTATTAGAGTAACAAACATCGATACAAAGAATTGAACAAAACGAAACGCAACCGACGGGAGTACGCCGGTTGCGTTTTCTTATGAGCACGTTCTTTTACCGAAGTTCTGCTTATATATTTATTTGCAGATGGTCTTGGATGTGGTGCCGGAGGGAGTGGAGACCACTACGATGTAGACGCCGCTGTTCCAGGACGCAATGGCAACGGAGTGCGCTCCATCCTGAGAGTAAACCTGTGTGCCGGCAACGTTGAAAATGCGCACGCTCTCGGCCAATTCGGGCAGGTAAACCACATTGTTAGTCAGCACGATTGCATCGGAAGTCAGAAGGTTCTTCACGCCGGTGTCGATGTCGGAGTTCTCCGTTATCTTCAGATCCTTAAGCGTGAGCGAGCCGGCCTGTTTTACACGGAATGCGAATGCGTTATGTCCTGCGGGAACTGCAATGGCAGACTCTGCATTATCCGCGAAGTCTGCGACTGATGGCTGCGAGGGAGACACCGCTTTAATCGTGAATGTCAGTGGCTGCGCAGAGCTACTTGACTTTGCAAAGCTGCTGTGGCTTATCACCTTGTGGGGAAGTTCTGCTACCGTATAGCCTGTACCGCAGTAAATCTCCAGTTCGAAATCATCGGCAGTATAATAATCAGTATAACCCGTAATCGAGAAATCATAGAATTTACCTTCCTCCAGATTTACCTTATGGGAGATTGCCCAGTCATCAACCTCCACGCCGTCAGGATTCTCAATTCCTATGGTCTTGTTCCAGCTGGTCGGTTCCCAGACGTATGAATACCATCCGCTTCTTTCCGTACCGTCTTCGTTGAGTATTACAAAGTCTCCGAAGCCGTCCGGAGTATATGGCACACTCAGTCCGGCGCCTATCCATCCGCTTTTCACTTCAGCGGGTTTCATAGATGAAGCACCTTCGGGTCCCGATACCACTACCTTGTACTTATGGAATCCGGATGCTACATCTACATCCTCAAAACTGGACATTTCACCCGGCACAAGACCTTCGGTAACAGTTCCGACCATGTTGTCGTCGCGGTATATCTCAGCTTTGGCCAGTAAAGGAGCCTCGCCCTGCACGTTGGAAGTCGCGGGGTTGCGCCATGATATGACAGCCTTGTTTTCATTGTCGGCGTTGGGAGTGACTGTAACTTCTCCGGCAACATCGGGTAACAGCGGTGCGGATGCTATATCAATCTTGGTGATCTCAATATCCTTCACATCCGATGTATAGTTACCGGCGGCGTTCACGGCAAAACAATATCTGCCGGCTTCGGCTACCTTCAAAATCACGTTCAGGGACTGGCCGTACGTACTTGCACTCAATGCCAGCGACTGCGGATTAATCAAAGTCAGATTCTTGTCATTCTCCTTCATCGTAGCCACCTTCAGCGGAAGATCCTTGGAGCCGCCTTTAACCATCAAGGTGACTTTATAGAATCCCTTTTCAAGACTGAACGGAGGTGTAATCAGATAGTCGTCCTCATCCCGGGTCTCGCTGAGAGTCGAGGGTGCGAATTTTACCAATCCGTCGGAGATCTCCCATCCAATCAGGTCGCCGTCGTTGCTTTCCGAGCTCCAGATTGCGTTGATGGCAGGATTCTTGAAGTCATAGCTATAAGGCAGAGACTGTGTCCTGTCGCCAACCCAGAGAGTTGCAGGAATCAGCTTACCGTCGGCGGGATACTCGCCGGTGTAGCAGAGCACGGAATATTCCACCACGCCGTTCTTGTCGCACGGATCGTTGTAGGTCATCGCTGCACCGGGTGTCGGATTGTCGGTAAGAGTTTTTATTACGACATTGTCGCGTAGTATTTCGACTTTATCGATTGTGCCAACTTGTACGCCGGAACTTGACAATGCCGGATTGGTCCAGCTCAGTTCCACGCCGTTTTCCTTTTCAACAGCCTTAAGATCGGCTACCTGTGCCGGTGCGATATGCCAGGCCGTCACCTCGAACTCCGGGAATTCGAATATCTGAGACGTAGCCTCCGGACGACATGCGTGCAGTGCCAGTCTGTAGTCTGATCCTGCTTCGGGGACGTCGAACTCAAAATAGAAATCCGTCGCGACACTTGGTATTTCGGTCATGGAGCCGATTATCTTGGAGTAAGCGGCAATGTCATCACCTCGACCTACCAGCACCTCGAAATTGGCGGTCTTGCCCGGATTCCTGGCCTTAACCCGCAGTCTGTAGGGTCCGGTAGCGGTAAAGTTCATGGCCGGCAGCAACAGCCAGTCGTCCTCCACGCGGCTATTGGTAGGCGAATATTTCACCGTATTACTTGCATAGTTCCATCCTGTAATCACTGTGGATTTACTCCCTTTTACAATCTTATAATACAGTTCGAAATCCGAGAGATTAACGTTCTTGAAATCTGACGTCCAGGGAATGGCAACAGCAGGAACCGGACCGATGTGTTTTGATTCGAGAGAAACGCGTTCTGAAACGACTTTGTGTATCTCCACCTCGACGGCGTACGTATGTTTCCCTGCAGTCAGGCCCTTATCCGCCGTATCGGTGAATTCCGTAGCTGTTCCATCAAGCTGAGCGATTTCAACATCATCACGGTAAACCCTGACGAAATCGATGGCTACATCATCGCCAAAAGCAACGCCGTCTACGTCAGTGGTAGGCAACGCCCAGCTTATTTTGGCTGATACAGCACGATTCGCATCCGGTTCGATTTTCAGTCCCGTCACAGGCGACGGCACCAATTTATACTCCGCCACCTCGAAGCCTGTGACATTGACTCCGTATTTGTCTTTATCTGAATAGACCTGAATACCGAAATAATAATCACCCGCAGATTCTGGAATGATTGCCGACACGCGTTTCTTCATGTCCGTGTCGCCTCCATCGTAATCATATAACACCGTGCCAGCCGTATTGAAGGCCTCTACGGTATTTTCCTTAGCCATAACGAGTCGGAACTTTTCGGCACGTTTTTTGCCCTGTCCCCAGAATTTCACGCTATACTTCTTGCCGGCATCAAGGGTGATGGCAGGTGAAATCAACCAGTCATCGGCAGGATTAGTCCGATCATAAGTATACTGCATACCATATTCGTATCCTGTATCCGACAGCGGATCGGAATAGCTGTACGGGTTCTTTTCAAGCAGCTCCCACGTCTTGGAACCTTCCAGCACATTCACCGTAGTCCAGTCGGCATCGTTGCCGATGGCCGAGGAGTAGGGCGTCTGCTTGGACTGCGCCAACATGGCCAGAGGCACCGCAAGCGCAATAGCGATAGTGAAGATTTTTTTCATGAAAATATTGTTTTGTTGAATAACCGGGACGGGTGCGGACCGAAGTCCGCATCCTGTCCCGATAGGATTAGAATTATTTTACAATAAGCTTATATGGCTTCCGGTCTACGGTCACGACATACACTCCGGGAGTGGCGTTGCAGATGATGCCGTCTTCCGCAATCTTGTCGTTCAGGATAATCGTACCGTCGGCCGACATCACTGAGACGAGGTTCCCGGCCATGTTCTTGCCACAGATGGCTTTGTCAGCCGCATACACGACAGGCATTGCGCCGTCGATGGAATTCACGCCGCTGCCATTGACATTGACACGGTTGGACGGCGCACTTTCACCTTGCGGATAGAGTGCAGTCACCACGTATGCGTGGTTGCCGGCCTCAGGACTGTCAAGGAACGTGGTCTGAGCCACCATGCTCTGGTTGATTGCCTTTCCGTCACGGTACACGTTATAGCCGCTGACAGGATATTCGCCGTCGAGGGCAGCGGGCGAGAACATCACGTCGTCCACCAGGAACATGAACGCATCCTGCGACACACATCGGATGGCGAAATACCTGGTGCCCTGCGGCACATCAAATGAATATTCCTTCCATTCGCTGCCGACACGTTTGTTTTCGCCGACCTTGATGAAGCTGTCGGGATTGTCGTCGGTAGTGGAATACAGATATTCGAACGCCTCGTAACCGTAAGCCGAGGTATAGGCCGCAGCCGAGAACCGTATGGTCTGAGGCTTGCCGTCGAGCAGCGGAGATATGGCCCAGTCATCGTTAGGATTCTGTGTATCATTGGAGATGGCCGCGATGCACTTGTTGCCCGAAGGGATGCGGAAGTCCTTAAACCCGTTTCTGGTCTTGTCGATTACGATGAACGATATCGCTTCGCCGTTGTGCGGGAAGGTGACGCCTTCGATTCCGTAGGTGGTCTCGCCGTCACGGTCTATGAACTTCCAGCCAGGCACGGCGCCGATGGAGAACGACTCGGCCTTCTCGAACGATTCCAGGACTTCGCCGGGAGCCACATCGGGACTCGGCTCGCTCCATTTCAGGTTCACGCCATTTCCGCTCATCTCGGCAGTCAGGTCATCGACCTTAGGCAGTGCAGGAGCAGTAACCTTCACGGTAATGGGTTCGCTGACATTGTCGGCCTCGAAGTCATCGCCGCTCCATTCGATACGCGCGGTATATACCGTTCGCTCCGGAGCGAACACCGGCACTGCATCGGACAGCGAGACCCTGACCTTGCTGTCGGCGTCGAGACTCCGGATATTCCGGCTGGCTACCTTTTCGCCGTCGCGCTCCAGACTCAATACCATATCCTTTGCATCGGCAAGGCTTACATTCTGTACATCCACCGTGAAATCGGCCTTCATGCCCCCTTCCACCCTTTGCGGCGCGGTCATGGACACGATGCCAACGTTGCTGTCGGAAATGTCGGCAATCTTGATGTTATCCACCAGTATCAGCGTGGAATATGTCACGCATACGCCGTTCAGACCGAGCTGGATTGTCTTTCCCTTATATGCAGACATGTCGACCACTACCCGGCGCCATCCGTTGCCGTCCTCGCCGATGGAGAACGACTTGATAGTTTCCCAATTCTGCTTGCCGGCGTCTGCTACCTTGACCTCCAGCTTGTCATCCTCGCCATTCACAGCGTAGTACCAGAACGAGAGCTTAGGCAGACGTGCGGCAGCCGGAATCTGAATCTTGCCGGAAACGAGCGTAGCCTGTTCACCGTCCGCCGTGGGCGCGAATGCAGCCATACCGCCGTCCTTGTCCTGCGGAGTTGCCGTGGGCTGTTGCGATTGCGCGCCTGTGGCCCATGAAGCCTGACCGCCTTCGAACCGGGTAACGCCCCACACCTTCTCCAGACTGCCGCCGGCTACGGATTCCGTAAACGGATATGTATAGACTGTACCCACGGGGATGTTGTCGGTATATACGAAGTCCTCCATGTTCACGCCCGCGTCAGTCTGTGCCAGGATGTAGAAGAACACGAAGTATTGACGTCCGGAGCCTTCCTCAAGCACCTGCATTTCAAACTCGCATTTCTTCAGGTCTTCGGCCAGCACGTTCTGTGCCGTGCGGTCCAGAATGCAATACCTAATAGCCGAAGGATCCAAAGGATTGCCGTTTACGTCGGTCGTGGGGCTTTCCCATGTGACGCGCACCTTACCTTCGGACACTTCCTCGATTTTCGGATTGATGGGTGCCGGGGCCAGACTTACTCCGAGGTGCGCGCCTGCGGCATATATCGCACCTGCGCCGTAGCGGTTGGAGGCCTGGACGGTATAGGTGTACTCGCCGATGGACTGGGCTTTGTCGCGGAACTCGCACACATCGCCGGGCGTGATGCCGCCGAATGTGTGTACCGTCACGTCGTTGCGCTTAACCACTATGTCCAGCTTGTCGGTCAACGGATTGCCGTTGGTGGACACGGCCGGTGCCTTGAACGACACGGTGGCGTTCAGCGACCCATCGCGGTCCGGCACAACCTTCAGATCCGATGCCTGTCCGGGCGTGTCGCCGGCGTATGGAGCCGAAATGCTCAGATTGTCCAGATACAGGTAATACTTGTCCTTGGGGCTGATGCCGTGGATGCCCAGATAGTACAGTCCGGTTTCGCGGATTATGATCTGCGCGGTGTAGCGTGTATAGGTCTTCAGCGTCACGTCCGTGGGTTCCAGCACACGGATGTTCATGGCCTCCACGTCGGGCGACTTGCCTAACATCACCTCGAACCGTTCGGGAGTGTCTACCGTGCTGTGGGCGCGGGCATCGATTGCAAAATCGTATATGTTGCCGGCTTCCAGCATTATGGGTGCCGTGATCAGCCAGTCGTCCATGTCGGCGTCGGCGTTGAACTTGCATTGCACCTTGTCGTAGTTGAAGCTCCAGGTAGCGCCGTCCTTGTTGGCATCCACCACCGTAAACGTATTGAATGCGTTGGCATTGTCAAAACCTTCCAGATACGGAGGCACGATATGACCCAGTTTCACGGCATTGCTTGTCGCGGCCTTGGAAACCAATCCGTCGCAGCTTGCCGTCACCGTATAATATATGGACTTGATCGTGGTTGGATTATCAAGAGTTTCGGTAAATGTCGGCGTCTTGATATTCTCGGCCACTACCGTTGCGTCGGGCATACGTGTCACGGTGTACGTGATGTTGCCTGCGTCCAGGTATCCCCGGTGCTCGCCTGTGGTGACGGCATCCCACGTCAATGTGGCGTTCAGGCCGGTTGCGCCGCCTATGTCAAGGGTCAGGTTCTGCGGGGCCATCGGGGTGTCCGGTCCAACCCATGTGGTATGCTTCACCTCGTCGCTCTTACCCTTGTCGTTGCTTACGGTAACGGTGAAGGCATACAGTCCCGACGCATTGACCGAGACGGGCGCCTGCTTCGTTTCGCCGGCATTACACTTGCCGGATGCCGCCGGGGTGTCGTTGATGTTGATTTCGTATGTCAGTTCGCCGGACAGAGGCAGTCCGTCGAAAGTCAGGGTCGGCGCGGTGAAATTGACCGTGCCGGTCAACGATGCCTTGTCGAATGTGACCGACATGTCTGTCACAGCCGCTGGAGCGCCCTTGGCGATATTGGGGTATTTGATGAACATACCTCCCAACACAGCTTCGTTGGGGATGTCAAAAAGTTTCGTAGGTCTGGCGGTGGCCAGGTCGATGGTGTACATGGCGTGGTCGCCGTCGGCGTTAGTGGCGTAGAAGAAGGTATTGGTGCGGTAGTCGATGGTACCCGAAGTAGGCCCGTCGATAGGCAGTCCGGTAGCGCCGATCACGGTAGTGGTGCCGTCTGTCAGGCTGACCGTGGCCAGATTGCCGTCGTCCAGTATGGCGTACAGGGTTCCGTCGGACGTGAAGCCGGCTCCGCTCCATCCCTTGCTGAGCTTGCAGATGGTGGTGCGGGTGAAGTTGTGGATGTCTATGATTCCAAGCTCATATTCCGTGCCGGCGGCGTTGAAGAAACATCCGTATGCCTCGTTGGAGACGGGATTATTTGCCATAGCCGTGGCGCACAGATGCATGTCGTCCTGCTCGGGATTGTCGTTGACGGTGGGCCAATGCTTCTCGTTGCCGTTCAGCAGGAACGAATAATACACCTTTATGCCCATGTAGTAGTCGGCAAATGAGTAGAAATAGTAGCCGTCCTGATATACGCCGCCGTTCTGGGCGAAAGGACCGTATGAGTGACGGGTAAATTCTCCTCCTGTCGAGGGAATGGAATAAAGGCCCATTGTGGTGCCCTTGTTGTCCTCCAACAGCGATGCATAAATTTCCACTTCTGGCACAGCGACTTCGGCACGAAGCATCGGAGACTTGACGGTCTGACGCCCCTGCAATCCGAGTTCACGGACCGGAGCCATGCCTGATTTTGCAAGCGTCCGCTTTGTCATGTAGTGTTCCACCAAGGATTTACCTCCGTTCAGCGACAGGGACTTCCCCAGTTTCGTTCTCTCAAGGGCGTAAGCCCCGGCCAACACAGTGACTGTCAGCAATAAAACAGCCACCAATTTACCCCATCGGTTTCCGGGAAAACGGGGCATCCGGTTAGACGTTTGATTCATAGTGCTGGATTTAATTGAATGCGGGTCGGAATGTAGTGATGGCCATTCACACCGCATCCTGTTACAGAATAGATATGTTATCACAGTTTCGAAGAATCCGATGCCCAAAATTACATTTTATTATTAATATTTGCAAATTTTAAGCACGAATTGTAAAATTTTGTAATAAAAATATGGGAAATATGTCTCAAAATGAAACCCAAGTGCTAAAAGTTGGCGACAAAATGATAATTTTACGCATAGAAATTGCATATAAACATATACTACATTTTAGTCCCGCAAGTATGACGTGTCCGCATACGGACACAATCGGCTATCATAATTATCTAATAATCAACAATGTTTGCAAAATATTATTTCAGCATGTTAGATTTGCGTCAGAAAATTTGACAAAAGGGCGGCCGGATTGCGGGGTGGCCCGGACGTCAATAAAACTGACCGAATCTATGGACAAGGAAATAGATAAATCGATACTGAGGCGCGAAAGGCGCAGGAAACAGATTATATTCGGAACCGTCGGCGTCGCCGTGGCCGGATTGGCTATATGGGGTATGTCGGGAATGGCGCCGACCATCAACAGCCGCGACATCACCTTAGGCACGGCCGACGAGGGTCCACTGGACATCTCCATCGCGGCCAGCGGCCGAATAGTACCGGCTTACGAGGAGATAATCAATTCGCCGGTCGAGACCCGCGTGCTGAAGGTCTACGCCCAGCCGGGCGATTCGGTCAAGGCGGGGACGCCTCTGCTGCAGCTCGACCTGGAACAGGAGGAGACTTCGCTGGGCAAGCTCCAGGACGCGCGCACCCGCCAGCAACAGGAACTGCGTCAGCTGGAACTCACCAACAAGACCAACATCAGCGACCTGGAAATGCAGATCAAGGTGAGCGAGATGAACGTGAACCGTCTGCGTATCGAGGTCAACAACGAGCGTCGTCTGGACAGCATAGGCAGTGGTACGGGCGACCGCGTTCGACAGGCGGAGACCGCCTACCACGCCGGGGTGCTGGAACTGGAGCAGTTGCGTACACGCCTCCATAACGAACGTCTGCGTACTGCGGCCGCCGAACGGGGCCAGCAACTGAACGTCACGTCGGCCGACCGCGACATCGAGATGATGGCCAAGACCCTGCAGCGGGGCAGCATCCCCTCTCCCCTTGACGGTGTGCTGACATTCATCGTAACCGACCTCGGCACACGCATCGGTGCCGGCGAACGCGTGGCGGTGGTGTCGGACCTGAGCAGCTTCAAGGTGATGGGCGAGGTGCCCGAGGCCAGCAGCAGCAAGGTCGATGTAGGCTCCACGGTCAACGTGCGCGTCAACGGCGCACAGCTCACCGGCACCGTCACCAACATAACGCCTCAGGCCAAGCAGGGGATAGTGTCGTTCGTGGTGCGGCTGGACAATCCCCGCGACAAGCACCTACGCTCGGGAGGTCGCGCCGAGATGTATATCTCATACGGATACAAGGACAAGGTGCTGCGTGTGCCGAACGGATCGTTCTTCAAGGGGGAAGGTGAATACAACGTCTTCGTTATGGACGGCGACAACCGGTTGGTGAAACGCCGCATCAAGACCGGCGACTCCAACCGCGAATACGTCGAAGTGCTCGAAGGTCTCAGGCCCGGCGACCGGATAGTGACCAACGACCTGGAGAAATACAAAAACAAATCGAAACTTAAAATCAAAAAGTAATCCCCCATTCCCTCTCCACATTCATCTTAACTTTTTCAACTTTTTAAACTCCTTAAACTAACTCAATATGCCTATAATATCCCTAAGCGGTATCGAAAAGGTCTACCGCACCAAAGAAATAGAGACCACCGCCCTTGAGAACGTGAACCTCGACGTGAATCAGGGAGAGTTCGTAAGCATCATGGGCCCCAGCGGCTGCGGCAAGTCTACACTGCTGAACATCATCGGTCTTCTTGACAAGCCCACCAAAGGCACCGTCTCCCTGCTGGGTCAGTCCTGCGACGGACTCACCGACCGTCAGCTGTCGCATTTCCGCAACGCCAATCTCGGCTTCGTGTTTCAGAGCTTCCACCTCATTCCGTCGCTCGACGTGGCGGCCAACGTGGAGCTGCCGCTGATATACCGCAGCGGACTGAGCGCGCGCCAGCGCAAGGAACGCGTGGAGCAGGTGCTTGAGCGTCTGGAGATGACGCACCGCATCCACCACCTTCCCTCGCAGCTCAGCGGCGGCCAGTGTCAGCGCGTGGCCATAGCCCGCGCCATCGTGGGACAGCCGCAGATAGTCCTGGCCGACGAGCCCACCGGAAACCTGGACAGTAAGATGGGTGCCGAGGTGATGGGCCTGCTGCACCGTCTCAACAAAGAGGACGGCACCACTATCGTGATGGTGACGCACAACGAGGCCCAGGCTATGGAGACCGACCGCATAGTCCGCTTCTTCGACGGCCGAATAATAGGATAAAATCAGTTGATAAAGTTAACAAAGTTTATAAAGTTAAGATGATAGTGCAGTCATTCCCAAGCTTTGGCATTCTCTTAACTTCTTTCACTTTTTCAACTTTCTAAACTACTCATGCTATGAAACAGAAAATACGTCAGATAATATACGACATGCGGCGTCAGCCACTGATCAGCGGCGTCACGTTCATCGCCACGGTCATGTCGGTGTTCCTGTTCATGATCGTAGCCATCACCTCGCGCGTCAAGACAGTGCCGTTCGCACCCGAAAGCTGCCGCGACCGCCTCATGGTGGGCAGATACATAAATATCAAAGAGCCGAACGGCAACGGCGACAACTCCGGCGGCGCAAGCTACCATACCATAAAACTTCTGTATGACGGACTCGAAGGCGTGGAGCAGACATCGTTCATGTCACAGGACAGCTATAACGTTCCGGTACACGGCACCGAAAACGAGACATTTCAGGCCACCGCCCGCACTGTAGATGCCGCATTCTTCAAGATTTTCGACCATGAGCTGATTGCAGGCCGCTACTTCACGGCCGCCGAGTCGGCTGCAGATCTCCCGGTAGTGGTGATCAGCGAGAGCACCGCCCGCAAGGCATTCGGCAAAGCCGACGCCACAGGTATGCCCATAACCTTAAACCACAAGAAATATACGGTGATCGGCGTGGTCAAAGACAGTTCGGCCCTTGCCACCACTGCCCACGGCGACGTGTTCTTTACCTTTGGAACTCCGGCCACGCAGGCACAGTCGGATGACATCTGGTCCATTTATTTCGGGGGTGTGGCAGCCGCGCTCTTGGTAAAGGATGGCGTGGATTTCCAAAGCATACGCGACCAGGTCAAGGCCCGGTACGCCAACCTCGACACCGAGCTGAAACCACAGGGATGGGAAGCGGTATACCATGAGTCGCCTTACGACCAGGAGGTACTGGCCATGAACATCGTAGGCAGCAACGTCACCCCCGACACCTCGGGCGAACGGAAGATGCGTTACGTGCTGTATGCCATCCTGCTGATAGTCCCGGCCATCAACCTGAGCAACCTGCTGCACAGCCGTATGCACAAGCGCATCACTGAGATAGGCGTACGCCGTGCGTTCGGATGCACCCGCTCGCGCATCATCACCGACATAATCTGGGAAAACTTTCTCATCACCCTGGTTGGAGGCTTAGTGGGCGTGGCCTTAGGCGTGGTCTTCGCCATGACTTACAGCGGACTGTACGAGAACATGCGGACATTCGGCACCGAAGTCACTCCGGCCATCAGCTCGGTGTTGAACTGGGGCACAATCCTTATAGCCGTGGCCGTATGTTTTATCCTCAACATCATCAGCGCCTCGATTCCGGCCTGGCAGGCATCGCGCCTCAATCCGGTAGAAGCCATCAACAATAAATAAAAACTATGAAACGTAAACTCTTGACACAGATGCTCCGCGAGTGGAAAGCAAACGTATGGCTTATTCTGGAGCTGGTGATAGTGGTTCTGATACTTCAGTACCTCCTCGGAACATTGTACGCATTGTACAGGCAGCACGGTTATGCCGGCGGTCAGAAACTTGAAGACGTATATTTTGCCGATTTCGGTATTCTTCAAAAGGATAGCGAAGGCTACGTGGAATGGGACAGCATTCATACCTGGCAGTCGGACCTGGACCTGCTGATGACGCAACTGCGGGGCAATCAGTATGTGGAAGTGGCGGCCGTGGGAGGATTCAACTCGTTGCCCTACAACTATAATTTCATGGGCAACCGGTATTATTTCAAGACTCCCGACGGCAAAAAGAGTCATGAATTCACCGTGAATGTGCGCAATATGTCGCCCGAAATGATGGAAGTGCTGCAGATGCACGGACTGAAGGGCGAGACACCCAAGCAACTGGCCGACATACTGCGCAAGGGCGAGATCGTGCTCGGAGAAACCGAAGAGCCGGAAGATTCCGACGAACCCACGGCTCTTGACGCGGTGGGCCGCGAGGCTTACAACGTAAGCGACTCGCTCAGCTACCGGCGTGTCGGCGCAGCGGCTCCCGGCATGAGACGCAACGATTACGAAAGCCTATGGCACAAAACCGTCTATGCGGCCCTTGAACCGGAACAGGCGTCTATGATCGCGGTTCGGGTCAAGCCCGGAACCGGAAACAGATTCCTGGAGTCACTCACCGACAAGGACCGTCAGGCAGGCAATGTCTATCTTTCCAATATGGAGTCCGTCAGCAACATGCGCGACAGGGCGCATCTGGACATCAACCAGGCCATCCGTAATTTCGTGATCTGCTCGCTGTTCATAATGCTGGTGATATTCTTGGGATTCCTCGGCACATTCTGGTTCCGCACCCAGCAGCGCGTATCGGAGATAGCCATACGCAAGGTGAACGGCGCCACCAACGGCGACATCTACGCCCGCTTCTTCAGCGAGGGCCTGATCATGCTGGCCATGGCAGCCGTAATAAGCGTTCCGCTCGCGTTCTGGCTGTTCAGGGAGGAATCTCTCAGAGCTACTTTAAGCCTGCTTGAACTTGACAACACGATGTTGGCCGGAGGCGCCATAGCCACGATCCTGATCTTAGGCATCACCATTATCGCCAGCATCTTCGCCCCGGCGCGCCGAGCCACCCGCATCGACCCGGCCGCGGCTCTCAAAGACATGTAACATGAATCCTCATAAGTTTCTCATACCTATAATAGCAGGAATGCTTGCGCTCGTCCCCTGCCCCGCCAAGGGTGAGCGCGAACTTACCCTGACGCTCGACGACGCCATAGCCATGGCGCGCGTGCAGAGCGTGGACGCAGCCGTGGCCCTGGACGAGCTGAAGACCGCCTACTGGCAGTGGCGCAGTTACCGCGCCGACCGTCTGCCTGAAATTTCGATCGGAGGCAAACTTCCGTCGTACAACGACCGCTACACGTCGTATATGAACGAGGCGGGAGAGTACAGCTTTGTCCGCACCCACAATCTCGACGCCACGGCTACGCTATCCGTCAACCAGAACATACCGTTCACGGGCGGCACCATCAGCCTCAGCACCTCGCTGGACTATATGCGGCAGTTCGAGGACGGCGGTTCCGACCGGTTCCTGACCGTGCCGGTAGCCCTGACCCTGCAGCAGCCGGTGTTCGGCGTCAATACTTTCAAGTGGGATAACCGCATAGAGCCGGTCCGCTTCTCCGAAGCCAAGGCGGCGTTCCTGAGCGCTACGGAAAACGTTGCGCTGGCCACCGTCAACCATTTCTTCACGTTGGTGATGAGCCGCGAGAACGTGGCCATAGCCGAACAGAACCTTGACAACGCCAACAAGCTGTACAGCGTGGCTGTGGAGAAACGCGAGATGGGTCAGATCAGCGAGAACGACCTGCGTCAGATGGAACTGAACGTATTGGACGCTCAGTCCGACCTGACCGACTGCAAGAGCACGCTGAAAAGCGACATGTTCACGCTCCGCTCGTTCCTTGATCTTGGCGAGGATGTGGAGATAGTTCCCGTTGTGCCGGACAAGGTGCCGGAAGCAGACGTCACTTACGACGACGCGCTGGCCCGTGCGCTGGACAACAACAAATTCGCCCGTAACATACGCCGCCGTCAGCTTGAGGCCGACTACGAGGTGGCCAAGGCCAAGGGCGACATGCGCCAGATCAATCTGTATGCCCAGGTGGGCATCACGGGCACTGACCGCAAATTCACGGACGCGTATTCGCGCGTACGCAGCAACCAGCTGATAGAGATAGGTTTCGAGATTCCGTTGCTGGACTGGGGCAAGCGGCTTGGCAAGGTGAAGGTGGCCGAAAGCAACCGGCGCGTCACCGAAAGCCGCCTGCGCCAGGAATCGCTCGACTTCCACCAGCAGCTGTTCGTATTGGTGGAGCGCTTCGGCAACCAGCAGCAGCAGCTTTCCATCGCCACGCGCGCCAACGAGATTGCCGACCAGCGGTACCGCACCAACTTCGAGACTTTCCTTATCGGCAAGATCTCCACCCTGGACCTCAACGACTCGCAGTCAAAGAAGGACGAGAGCAAACGCCGCTACATCAACGAGCTGTACAAGTTCTGGAACTACTGGTACCAGCTCCGGTCGCTCACGCTCTACGACTATGAACACGACGGCGATATAAACGCCGACATCGACAAGCTGTGCAAGATGTAGACGCATATTTTCAGAGACCGGAAATGATTTCTCTTAATTTTTTACTATTTTTGCACTATGATACTGATAGTAGACGATGACAGTGCCGTGAGGACATCCATATCCCTTGCGTTGAAACGCGCCGGCTATGATCCGTTGCCTGTCAGTACGGAGGCGGACGCGTTGACGGCGGTGCGCGACGAGCGCGTGCAGCTGACCATCCTGGACATGAACCTGACGCTGACCACGACCGGCCGGCAGGGTATAGAGATACTGCGCAAGTTCCGCATACTCCGTCCGGACATGCCTGTGATCATGCTGACGGCCTGGGGCACGATTCCGCTGACGGTCGAGGCACTGAACTATGGAGCGGTTGACTTCATGACCAAACCCTGGAGCAACGAGGACCTCATATCCAAGGTCAGGAAAGGATTGGAACGCAGCGAAACGGAGCGCAAGGCCCGGGACCATACCGAGACGCTGGACGAAATGGAGCGCGAGGCGATTCTCACGGCTCTGAGACGCTGCGACGGCAATATGTCGGATGCCGCCAAGCAGCTCGGCATCACCCGCCAGTCGCTGTATCGCCGACTGGAGAAGTATAAATTGTAAAGTTTAAAAAGTTTAGAGAGTTTAAAAAGTTTAGATAAATGTGAGGCGGATTACCAATGTGGTATAAGATATATACGGTTCTGATTGTGTTGCTGGTGATAGCCACAGCAATAGGCGCGGTGTACGGATTGGCATGGACATGGATTGCCGGCGGTTGTGCGGCGATTCTGATTGTCCTTGCGTTTCAGTACCGTTCTGTCAGCAAGCCGCTGCGGGCGGTGGAGAACGGCATGTATCTTCTCAGGGACCAGGACTTCAGCAGCCGTCTGCGCCTTACCGGGCAACCCGATGCCGACCGGGTGGTGAATCTGTACAACAGCCTGATCGAGTCCATGAAGGCCGAACGGCTTAAGACTCAGGAACAGGACCGTTTTCTGAGTCTTGTGGTGGACGCCTCCCCTCTCGGCATAGCGATATGCGATTTCGACGGCAACATCACGGAAACCAACCGCGCCTGGAACGCCATGCAGTCGCCGGCCATGACCAAGGCCATCGAATCCGTAGTCGACGGCGAGTCGCAAACCGTGCGCCTGGCCGACGCCCTGATAGTGCGTATATCGAAGCTATGGTTCATGGACTCGGGATTCAAGCGCCGGTTCATCTTGGTGGAACGCCTCACAGACGAGATTGCCGCGGCCGAGAAACAGATGTTCAACAAGATAGTGCGCACCATCGGCCATGAGGTGAACAACACATTGGGCAGCGTCATTTCGGTGCTCGACACCATCGGAGAAATGCATCAGGACGATCCTTTCGCGGCCGACGCCATAACAAGCAGCACCCGCAGCTGCACCAACTTGGTCAATTTCGTGCGAGGATACGCCGACATCGTCAAGCTGCCGCCCGTAACGTCCGAACCCGTGCGATTGAATGAATGGATGTCCGGCATTCTACCGACACTCAAGGCTTTGGCACCCGACAACGTGACGCTGACATTCACACCGGACGCATACGCCGGCGAAGCATATATCGACCCGATGCTGATGGAGCGGGTCATGATCAACATAGTGCGCAACGCCGCCGAAAGCATCGGCGACCGTCCCGACGGCCTGATTCAGATTCAAACGGAATCCAACGGCATCAAGGTAACCGACAACGGCCGCGGCATCAGCGACGAAGCGGCAGAAAAGCTGTTCACCCCCTTCTTCTCCACCAAGCGTCCCGACCGCGGTCTGGGCCTGATGCTGATAGCCGACATCCTCCGCGCCCACCGCGCCCGTTTCTCCCTCGCCACAGCCCCCGACACGCGCCTCACCACATTCTCCATCGCCCTGTCAAAACGTGTTTGACAAGGTATGTAAATACAGGGATAAAACGGATTTCCCTTATTTTTCGCATTGCGTACACATTGAAGTTGTTTAAACAAATTTACGTTTAATAAAAGATCTTTAAGTACATGACAAAAATTTGAAAACATCGAATTTTTGTCATGTACTTAACCAATCTCTTAAAATCAGTCAAGTTCTAATAAAATGGTCTCTTGATGTTTCATAAGGATACCATCATGGATACAAATCGGGACTTCGAAGCGGTCTGAAGGTATTTGCCATACATGGGATAATAATTAATTTTGTAACCTATAATTATGTGTCCAGATGAATTTGCACCGCATTTCCGTTTTAATATGTTTCGCGTGGTTCACTATCGCGGCCACCGCAACGGAACATCATGTGTTCCGCAGACTCGAAACGGCCAATGGCATGTCGAACAACAATGTCAAGGCGATTCTAAAGGATAAGGAAGGTTTTTTATGGGTCGGCACGGCGTCGGGCCTGAATCGGTATGACGGATTCAAATTCAAGCAATACAGACAACCTGAATTATTAAAAGATTATCTTAACGACATCTGGTCGTTGCAGGAGGATTATGACGGCAATATCTGGGTAAGAAGTTACACGTATTACTCTGTCTTCAATCGCGAAAAGGATGCTTTTTCAGCCGAGGTCCCGAAATTACTGGCGAAATATGGAATAAAAGTTGCCGATCAATATAACATTTACGTGGACCGCAGTAAGAATCTATGGATTTTTACAGATGAAAACATATACTTTTACGACATGCCAGCCCGAAAGCTGACTACAATAGCCCATTCAATAGGGCCGTTGCATTCCAATGTCGGAATATCGGACAACAAGTCAACGGTATATATTCTTTTAGGTAATGGTGATATATGCACCATTGACAAATCAAGTCACTCTACAGGACATATAAAAGGACCTGAAGGCATGACCGGCACAAACCACATATATGCCGATTACCAGCAGGGTCTATGGATATTTTCAGATCATAATGACGATATCTTTTATAAAAAGAAATCGTCGGGATGGACCCGTTTGCAATTGCCGAACTTCCGTCTGACACAAAGCAAAGGCATACGCAGCATTATCGACGACAAGAACGGCCATATCTGGATCGGCACTGACCATAACGGTCTGCATATCTACAATCAGTCGAACGGGAGTATCGATTCATTCATTCGCGACTCGGCAATGCCGGGTGCGCTTCCGTCCAACAATGTCTCCTATATCTATCAGGATCCGGACTATACCATCTGGTTCGGACATAACAAATCGGGAATATCTTTTTGCAATGACACCCGACTCCAGTTTGAAGACTATGGATTCTTTGTGTCAGAAGACATAACAGCACTGCTATTGGACCGCAACGGTTATCTTTGGGCCGGAACCGACGGAAACGGATTATACCGCAAAAAAGCCGGTGACTCAAGCCGGCCCGAAAAGATATCGTCGGTATTCAATGGTTCGATAATTTGCCTTGACCAAGACATGACCGGCACAGTCACAGCCGGCTCCTACGGCAACGGCATATACCGCATAAGTGACAACAACATAAGCCATTTCACAACGGCCAACAGTTCATTGGGTTCAGATATAGTCTGGGACATACAGTCCGACAAAAACGGGAATTTATGGATCGCCACAATAGAGGGCTTACAATATTTTGTGCCGGAAACCGGACAGTTTATATCGGTAGTCGGTGCCGACGGTGCCCCTATAAGCACCATGACACTATATTATGATGGCGATCAGACTATGTATGTCGGAACATTCGACGGCCTCTATACCGTCAATATCAACACCCGGCATCATAGGCACTATACCTCCAACAACAGAAAAACCCAGTCATTCGACAAGGGTATTATTTCAGCAATACTGAAAGACAAGTCCGGACAATTATGGATTGGCAACAGCCAAGGAATAACGGTATGGAACAACGAGTCCGACTCCCTGTACAACATCACCCCGCAAAACGGACTTTGCAACAATATGGTGCAATCACTCACCATTGATGAAGAGAGCAATATCTGGGTATTGACAAGCAATGGGCTCTCAATCATCACACCCCATTGGGGCAATGACGGTAAATTCGATTATACACTTCGCAACTATACGGAAAGACAGGGACTGAAAAGCGGATTTTTCAACACCAACGCCATCTCCACGTTTCCCGACGGCAACATGATATTCGGCACATCCAACGGTTGTGTCACATTCTTTCCGCACAAAATATTCAAAGCGCGGCCGGGTAAAGACCTTAAGGTCATTTTCACCGGGCTGAGTGTCGGAGCACGGAGCATTGCGGTCGATTCGGTGTATGACGGCCGCATCTTACTCTCTAAGTCGCTGGAGAAGACACCTCCGCTCACGTTCAATCACAATGACAATCTGATAACCATCAGCTTTACGGCCTGCGACATCACAGGAGAACACAATCTGAATTACCAGTATAAACTTGAAGGTCTTGACAATGAATGGATGTCAACGACCGACAACAACGTTTCCTTCGCATCGTTGCCGCCGGGCAAATACCGATTGCTTGTAAAAGCATGTTATCCTGACGGTGAATGCAGCGAGCCTTCCGGTATCGACATAACTGTGCGGCCACCCTTCTATCTAACATGGTGGGCATACTGTATATACCTATTGACATCCGCCCTGATAATATATGTCATATACAGAAATCTCAAGAGTAGACAGAGACGCAAGCTGATATGGCACAAGCAACAAATCGAGAGCGAGCAAAAAGAACGCATAAACGAAATCAAGCTGAGATTCTTCACCAATATCAGCCATGATCTTCGCACGCCGTTGACATTGATTATGGTTCCACTGCAAGTGCTAATGGAGCGGACCAAAGATGAGAAAGCCAAGAAGATGCTTGACACCATGCATCACAACGCCACTCACCTGCTCAATCTAATCAACTCGCTACTTGACTTGCGCAAACTCGATGTCGGTGCCGAAACGCTACATTGCAGTGTCAGCGATTTCATCAGTTTCGTCAAATCCGTGATTCGTGCTTTTGACGACTATGCTTCAAGTCGCAATATCCGTTTTACAGTAGAAAGCAATCGGAAGGAACTCTATTTCAGCTACGATCAGACAAAAATCAAAAAAGTTCTCAACAATCTGCTGTCCAACGCATTCAAGTATACACCTGACGGTGGTTCGGTCGCTGTTAAAATAGACAGCGACGACTCGGAGGTAAGAGTGAGCATATCCGACACCGGACCCGGCATCACCGCCGAAACAAAGGAACGCATCTTCGAGCGCTTCTTTCAAGGAGAACAGAGCGAATACCGGACAGGCAGCGGCATCGGGCTTCACATCGCAAGCGAATACATCCACATGCACGGCGGTGAGATAAGTGTGGCCGACAACAGTCCTGTCGGAACAATCTTCACATTCAGTCTCTCTCTCCACAATAATGTCTGCAACGCAGAATCCGCCGAACCGGCAGCTGCCGCACCGCAGAATGAACACGAAATGCTACCCGAAAAACAAAACTTCGACACCCCCGATGTCCCGGACCCGGAATCCCGAAGACCTTGTATCCTGCTTGTCGATGACAACAGTGAATATCTTGAAATCATATCCAACATACTGGCCGACGAATACAATGTCATTACTGCAGACAACGGTGACAAGGCCCTTGAAATCATTGACAAAGAAGACATCTCTCTTGTTGTCAGCGATGTCATGATGCCGGGGATTGACGGGATGGAACTATGCCGTCGCATCAAGACCGACATCCGCCGGTCGCACATTCCGGTAATTCTGCTGACCGCCAAGAACGCCGAGGAATATCGCATAGAGGGCCTTGAACTCGGTGCCGACGACTACATCACCAAGCCCTTCAATTACCAGTTGCTCAAACTGCGTATCGCAAAGTTCATCCAGCTTTCCGAACGCAATCACAGCATATTTCGCAATCGCATCGAAGTGGAGCCAAGCGAAATAACCATTACCTCTCTCGATGAGAAACTTGTCGAAAAGGCAATAGCCATTGTAGAGAATCATATCGAGGACCCTGACTTCTCGGTCGAGACACTTAGTCAGGAACTGGCTTTGAGCCGTGGGTATCTCTATAAGAAACTTATGGCCATTACAGGGAAAGGTCCTGCAGAATTCATACGTACCATACGGCTCAAGAGAGCACGCCAGCTTTTGACCGGAAGTCAGATGCAGATAGCGGAAGTGGCTTATAAATGCGGCTTCAACTCCCCTAAACGGTTTGCACAGAACTTCCGTAACGAATTCGGAATGTTACCTTCTGAGTTCCTGAAGAGCCAATCTTGAACACCGAACACACCGGGAGCACCTAAAGGATACATAAAGGGACATGATGTCGTGATTTGTCTGCTAAATTTGCACAAAAATCAGCTAATACTTATGAACATCATGATTGTTAACCGAAATCTTATCATGTCAGGTATCCTTGCCGCAGCCTCTACAATTGTCGGTGCGGGAACCATGACAGCGTCCAACCCCGACATCTCCGTATGCACTCATGGCTATGAAGCCTCGCCCAAACTACACACGGGGAGCGGCAACCCGCTGTTGGATTTCATGTATGTCGCCGATCCGACGGCTATAGAGCATGAGGGCCGTATCTATGTCTACGGAACAAACGATCAGCAGGAGATAGATTCTGTGGGCAGAGGGAAACAAAACAGCTATGCATACATACATTCGTTCGTCATGATGTCATCGGACGACATGGTCAACTGGACTTATCATGGCATAATTGATGTTGAAAAGGCGGCGCCGTGGACCGGTAAAAAAGATGTGTCCTGGGCGCCCTCTATCATATCGAGACTTGAGGATGACGGCAAAACACACTTCTATCTATATTACTCCCATGGTGGAGGGGGAATCGGAGTATTGACGGCCACATCACCTGTGGGCCCCTGGACCGATCCGCTGGGCCATGACATAATCAATGTCAACACACCGGGGCTGAAGGACTGTCCGGCGCCCTTCGACCCGGGCGCCGTAATCGACGACAATGGCACCGGATGGCTCGCGTTCGGCGGCGGCAAATCATCAGCCGCCACAACATTGTTTCCCGGCAGCGCCAGAATTGTCAGACTCGGCAAGGACCTTCTCAGCATTGATAGTGAAATAAAAGAAATCCCCGCCCCATATTTCTTTGAGGCAAGCGAGCTTAACTATATCAACGGCAAATGGATATATTCTTACAGTACGGACTGGGTCAACCGTGACGAATGGCATATCAACGACGTCATGCGTCCATCGATCTGTTCGATCAGCTATATGGTCTCTACTGATCCGCTCAATAAAGACAGCTGGAAATTCCGCGGCGACATCCTCCATAATGCCTTCGGCTACGGGATGTCGGCAAGCAACAATCACACTCATTTTTTGAAATTCAAGGGGAAATATTATATCTTCTATCACAACAACTCACTGGCAGACTACAGAGGCATAAATACAGGCTATCGCAACATCTGTGTCGATTGTCTCGACGTCAATGAGAAGACACATGAGATTGCATCCGGCACTATGTCAAGCCGCGGAGTGATTCAGACATGCTGCCTGAATCCATACGATTGGCAACAAGCCGAGACCGTAGCGGCCACTCTGGGAATGGAATTCGAGCACACCGATATGCCGGGCAACATGGTTGCGGCAAATCTTGGAAAACACCAGCGCTCGGAGATACGTCAGGTAGACTTCGGCAAGGGAGCCACGGCATTCGAGGCCTTAGTGACCGGCAAGGGCACAATCGACATATATGCCGGCAAACCTGAAGGAAAACCCATCGCGAGTCTCGATGTAAACGAACCTGACTGGAGAAATGTTTCCGTAAATCTCGACAAACAGGTCAAGGGCATCCATGACCTCTGTTTCGTATTCCGCAACGGAGAGTTCAAATTCGATCAATGGCGCTTCGTCAGATGATTCCACACACTCAGTTCAAGCAATAACAACTTTTTAACAAATATCATGAAAATACGCAAATTTAAATGCAAAAGTATGCGTAATCTGATTTATTCATTATTATCCATACTGACGCTCGGCATCCTAAGCATTCCGAGCTATGCGCAAGGAGCCACATTTTCAGGAGTGGTCAGAGGAGCCAACGACGACAGTCCTCTGATCGGAGCCACTGTTAAAGCCTCGTCGGGAGCAGTGGCAGTCACCGACCTCGAAGGAGCCTTCTCCATCAATGTGGAGAAAGGCCAGTCGGTTACATTCTCCTATATCGGGTACATGCCCCGGACAATCAAAATCGGGGACAAGACCAAGATGGACATCTACCTCGAGGAAGATGCAGAGGCGCTTGAAGAGGTGGTCGTGGTTGGTTACGGTACCATGAAGCGCAGCGATCTCACCGGATCTGTGGTTTCTGTATCGGCCGACGATATAAAGAAGACCGTTTCTACATCACTCGACCAGGCACTGCAAGGCAAAGCCGCGGGTGTTCAGGTCACACAAAACTCCGGAGCCCCCGGCGGTGGTATTTCGGTCAGTATCCGAGGCACGAACTCGCTTAACGGCAACGAACCGCTATATGTGGTGGACGGCGTGCCATTGTCGGGACAATCCGACGGCAATACCAACGCGCTGTCTTCGATCAACCCCTCGGACATCGTGTCCATGGAAGTGTTGAAAGACGCCTCGGCAACCGCCATTTACGGCTCTCGCGCAAGCAATGGTGTCATAATGATTACTACCAAAAGGGGCGAGGCCGGAAGAACCAAGCTCACATACGAGGGCTATTTCGGAGTCCAGCAGATTCCGGACCGTCTGAATGTGCTGAACCTTAAAGAATTTGCCATGTACCGCAATCATAGAGCAGAAGTGATAGGCTTCGGAGCCACTGAGGAGTTTGCCGATCCGTCGATTCTCGGTAACGGTACAGACTGGCAGGACGAGATATTCAGAACGGCCCTCATGCACAATCATCAGATCACCGTTTCCGGTGGTAACGACTGGGGACGCTATGCCGTGGGACTCGGCTATCTGGGCCAGGACGGTATTGCAATCGGTTCTGACTTCGAAAGATTCTCGGGACGAGTAAACCTTGACACCAAAATCACGAAATGGCTCTCGATTGGGCTCAGCGCCTCACTGGCACGTACCAAACAGACCAACACTATTGATAACGGCAATATTATCCGCACCGCTCTTGACCAGCATCCCAACGTGCCTGTCAAGAACCCCGATGGATCCTACGGATTCCAGGCTCAGGATGACAACTTCGGAACATTCTATGCCAACCCTGTGGCCGACGCTCTGCTGCGCGAGGACTACAACCGCGGCACTAACTTCTTCGGTAATATATGGGCCGATTTCAGAATTATCAGCGGACTGACTCTCCGACTGGAATTTGGCGGAGGATTCGACTACAACAAACATTATTATTACCGCCCCACCTATGACTATGGATTCTTCAAACAGGATTCGGAGAGCTCACGCAGCGCCAGCAATGGCAGCAACTATTTCTTCAAGGCCTTTCTGACCTACGACAAGCAAATACGTGATCATCATTTCAACGTAATGCTCGGTCATGAATCAAGCGAAAACAAATATGAATACCTCTCCGCATCACGTCGCAATTTCTTCCTTAATTCGGTTCACGAACTGGTGGCCGGAGACGCTCTTACGGCTAAAAACAACAGCTCATGCGGATCGGGCTCGATGGAGTCATACTTCGGACGCGCCAACTATAATTTTGATGACCGCTACCTTCTGACCTTCACACTCCGCGCCGACGGTTCATCGAATTTCGGTAAATCCAACCGCTGGGGATGGTTCCCGTCGGTAGCGCTCGGATGGAGAATCAATCAGGAGAAATTCCTCAGAAACGTAGAATGGCTCAACAATCTGAAACTCCGCCTTGGTTGGGGTATAGTCGGCAACCAGAACGCCGGTGCATACGCTTACGGAACATCAATGGCTTCCAGCGCCACTATATGGGGCGCCGGCTTTTACGCCGGAAACTACTCCAACGATAAGCTGAAATGGGAGGAAACGAAGTCTTACAACATCGGCCTCGACCTGTCACTGTTTAACAACCGTCTGGAATTCATAATCGACGCATATCTGAAGAAGACCGACAATCTGCTGATGCAGGCTTCCCTGCCGGGGTATGTCACCTCAATAATTTCCTCGCCCTGGGTCAATGCCGGTGCTATCGAAAACAAAGGATTCGAATTCACTCTCAACACTGTGAATATCAGCAACCGCAATTTCACATGGCGCACAGGACTCACATTCTCACTGAACCGCAACAAAGTGACAAAACTATATACCGAATCTTCAAGCATTACCGGAACCATCGGCGCCGATACTTATACCAAGACCGTCGTAGGAGAGCCGGTCGGCCAGTTCTACGGTTATAATGTCATCGGCATGTTCAAGGAGGCCGACGACTTCTATATGAAAGACCAAAACGGTGATTACATGCTCGATGACAATTTCAAAAAGATACTTGTGGCCATTCCCGAAAACAAGACCATCAAGGAGAATGAAATCTGGTATGGCGACTATATCTTCGAAGACGTGAACCATGACGGAGTAATCACGGAAGCCGACCGAAAATTCATTGGCAATCCGGAACCCAAGTTCACATGCGGATTCAACAACACATTCACCTACAAAGACTTCGACCTGAATATCTCGATTTTCGGAGTATACGGCAACAAGGTATTCAACTTCCTGCGTCAGACATACACAAATCCGATGCGCAACTCCAACCTGCTTCAGGAAGTAACCGATCTCGCAAACGTCGCTCTGATCGATCCTAATGGCGCACACGTATTCGAAAACATGCATGTTTCCAATCCCGATGCCAAAATCTGTCGAATTGCTGTAGATGACTCGAACAATAACAATCGAATGAGCAGCTATTTTGTCGAGGACGGCTCTTATCTGCGCATTAAGAATATCTCATTGGGATATTCAATGCCAAAGAAACTTATCAAGAAAGCAGGCCTTGACAATGTCCGATTCTATTTCAATGTACAAAACCCGTTCACATTCACCAAGTACAAAGGATTTGACCCAGAAATCGGAGCATATAACTACAATGTACTCACCCGAGGCATAGACTATGCCCGCTATCCGTCGCAGATTATCTATACTATCGGACTGAATATCTCACTCTAACAAGAATACCGATGAAAAAAACATATATTTCTATAATAGGACTCGGAATTGCAGCATGTATGTCATCCTGCAGTGACGATTTTCTTGAAAAGCTGCCGCAGGGCAATTATGTTGAAGAGACCTATTACGTATCGGACAAGGCACTTGAGGCCGCGACTGCCATTCTGTACAACCGTCCCTGGTTTGAATACAACAGTGAAGGGGCGCTCTATATAAGCAGCATGGCCAACGAATGTTTCGATGCATGGAACGCACCGGAATTCAACACTATGCAGGTTACGGCCCTGAATCCTCACCTGTCGAATATCTGGCGTTCGATATATGCAGTCGTGACTACATCGAACTCCGTCATTGACGCATGCGAGACAAAAGCCGGGGGCGAATGCACCGAGGCCGGCATCCACACCGCCATAGGCGAAGCCCGGCTTATGAGGGCCGCGGCCTATTTCTATGCCTTGAGATTCTGGGGACCGATGATTCTGTTTGAACACAATCAGGACATCGTCGACAATCCCCTGCAGCCGTTGAACAATGAGGAGGATGTGTTCAGATTTATCATCCGCGACCTCGAGATAGCCGCCGATTATCTTCCCGAAACGGGAGTCAAGGGACGTGCCACCTGCTGGTCGGCCAAGGCTCTTCTCGCAAAAGTATACCTGTGCCGCTCCGGATGGAACGGCGGTGCCCGCAACGAAGCTGACCTCGACAAATGCAAGACTCTCTGTGAGGAGGTAATCAACACGAGCGGACTGAAACTCCTGCCCAACTATGCCGACTTGTTCAAATATAAGTTCAACAACAATGAAGAGTCGCTTCTGGCGATGCAATGGGTTCCACTCGGAGAATGGGGCACCCAGAACACCCTCTACTCAATTCTCTCGATCAATGATATGACCGGTGGCGTCGGCGCATGGGGCTCTCCTTTCGCACCGATTGAGATGCTCAACCAGTACGAGCGCGCCGACACGATCCGTCGCAACGCCACTTACCTGACCCAATTCAGCTTCTATCCCGAAATAAACATTGCCGAGGGAGGCTATCGCTACGATAAGGAGAGCGCCCAGATCAAGAAGGGTGCCATCGGGGGGCCGGATGATGACAACGACGGATTTGTGGCGCCGATGAGCTCTCCGCTGAACACTTACATATTACGCCTGGCCGATACATACCTTACCTATGCCGAGGCATGCCTCGGAAACAAGGACAAACTCACTGACGGCCCCGGACTCGACGCATTCAACAAGATTCGGGAACGTGCCAAGATTGACCCGAAAAGATCAATCACGCTCAATGACATAATACGAGAACGCCGTATAGAATTCTGCATGGAATTCACCAACTGGTATGAGTATATCAGCTGGTTCAAATGGAAACCCGACCTTATTCTCAATATGATCAATAATCAGGAGCGTGGCACAAGGGCCGACAAGATCAAGAAAGATCCTGACGGCGAACTGATATTCGAAGGTCTGATCAAACCCACATCGCCGGTGGTGGTGATAGGCAGCAAAATGTTCATGCCTTATCCCGAAAACGATGTGATACAGAATCCGAGACTGAAAGAAGAACCGGTAAGTTATGATTTTGGAGATTAACACACGCTAAGAAACTGTTTGAATCTGAACACTTACTTAACCTCAATTGACAGACAATCATGAAAATAAATAAATCATTATTATGCGTGTCCATCTTCTTCCTGATGCAGGTACTGTTCTTTGTATCCTGCGAGAAGGGCGACGGTGACGGACAGCCTGTAATCACCGGCGTACGGTCGATTGAAAACCCCGACAGCCTTTTCACCGAAGGTGAACGTTGGCAGATGATAGTGATAATGGGCCGCAACCTCAACGGCGCAAAGGAGATATATGTGAATGACCAAAGCGTTTCATTCAATCCTACCTACGTAACGTCGACCGACATAATTCTGACCATCCCTCCCAAACTGAAACTCGTAGGCGAAGACCCGAGTCTGAAACCCGAGATACGTGTTGTCACAGACCACGGTACCGCGACATACGATTTCCATGTGAATTCGCCCGCCCCCTATCTGATTTCTTATACTGCGGAATGGAATGGCGAACAACCCCTGGTCCCCGGACAAGAGATTAAAATCAAAGGCGAGAACTTCTATGAAGTGAAGAATCTCTACATCTCGGAGATAAATCCATACGAAGTCGATGATGAAGGCAATCCCGTAGAACCGGAAGGACCTGTCACGAAATATGAAATCGTCGACTATCAGGTCAATGCTGCCTTTAATCAGATTACGGCCACAATGCCATCTTCGTTCCCTGACAAGGGTTATATCGTCATCGAATGCTATTCGGGCGAGTCGGTAATAGGGTTCAGTTCAGTCAAGCCCAACCCGCCCGTCATCGAGGACATATCTTCCGACATGCCTATATGGGGCGAGCCCTGCACCATATTCGGCAAGGATTTCGACGATGTTGTGGCAATTGTGATCGGCAAGAATGAAATCACGATACCGGCCAAGGACATCACAGCCAACGATGACAACACGAAGTTGACATTCTCCCTCCCCACGCTTCCTGAAAAGGGAGGCAGCCTGATTCTGATCACCGAACAGGGTCGCGACACGGTTCCGTTCTATCAGAAGTCGAGAGTAATGGTTGATTTTGACAATTACGGCCGTTATTTCTGGGGCGGTACAGACTCTTCAAAAACTGTGGATGAGACAACTGCCAGCAACAAGCCGGCAAATACCTCGGGCAAATTCTGGGGTATCGAAGGCACAACACAGATTGGCAACGGCTGGTGGGGCCCGATCTACATCGGTGAAGCCCAGATCACCGATATTCCGGACGACACTCCCATCGACAAGGTGGAATTCCGATTCGAATGCTATATGCATTATCCCTTTGTGGAGGGAATGGACACCTGGTTTATTCTGTGCGATGCAACTCCGACGCAGGGGCAATATTTCTTCAACGGATATACAGACCGAATCACCGGCAAGTGCGAACAAGGCCGCTGGATGTGCTGCTCTATCCCGATGTCCAAATTCACGCAGGCTGCAACTTTTGGCGAAATTCGTCAGAACCTCACGTCGGTTTACCTGCATGTATGCAACCCGATTAATATTCAGGACATCGCTGTATATTTCGACAATTTCCGTATGTATGTTAAACCTTAACTGCAACCATAAATGAAAACCAACCATATATTGAGCATCTTAATGTCATTGCTTCTTGCGGCAGGATTCATTTCCTGTTCCGATGACAAAGACAAAGGTCTTCAGCCGGACCCTATCAATTTCGTTCTTGAAAACGATCTGTTGTCATTCCAGAAAGAAAGCGCATCGAACTGGTTCCGAATCAAATCAGCGGTGACGCCACAGATAGAATGCAGCGAAGACTGGGTCAGTCTGAAACTCGAAAGCCTGACCGCCTCGATACATCGTCTTGACGTGACAGTATCGGAGAATACGGGCAATGACCGTACGGCCACTGTAAAGATCATATCGGGGACCGAGACCAAGACCCTGACCATCAATCAGTCATCAGCACCCCGGGCAACGGTGGCGGACATCACTGACTGGCTGGGCCTGGGATGGAACCCCGGCAACCACATGGATTCATATAAGAACGGCGTGGCTGATGAACTTTGTGACTCCGACTACCCGATTACCCAGGAGCTGTTTGACAAAGTGAAGGCAGCGGGATTCAAAACCATACGACTTCCCGTCACGTGGATAGGACATATCGGTCCGGCACCGGACTATAAGATCGACGACCGTCTCGAACGCGTGGCGGAAATCGTGGGCTATGCCGAGAAAGCGGGACTCAACATCATCGTCAACATTCACCATGACGGATCGGGCGGCTATGGCTTCTGGCTTGACTTCAAGCCTGCAGTCGCCAATGTGGCCAAAAATCTTGAAGTGGAAGACCAGCTTCGAAAAGTGTGGACTCAGATCGCAGAGCGCTTTGCAGACACCGGGCATTTCCTGATTTTCGAGGCATTCAATGAGATACACGACGGTGACTGGGGATGGGGCGCGAACCTCACGGACAATGGCCGTCAGTATGAACTGTTGAACGAGTGGCTTCAGATATTCGTGGATGCTGTCCGCTCCACCGGCGGCAAGAATGCAACCCGTTATCTCGGAATACCCGGTTATGCCGGAGGCTGGGAACTGATAGAACACCTTAAACTTCCCAAAGATCCGAGCGTAGGTCGCCTGCTTGTCAGCGCACATTGCTATTCTCCCGGCAAATTCTGCCAGGAATTCTACGACGAAGGTGGCAACTGGACATATCTCCCGGAGTGGGGGCACACCGCTTCCGAAGGTAAGTATCCCGCCGATGATGTGGATGAACATGGACTGGCCCAGATATTCCAGGGCCTCAAAGAACGGTTTACCGACAAGAACATTCCGGTATATATCGGTGAATTCACCTGCACAAACCGTCCGGCCGGCCGCGAAACAGAATTCCGCGACTATTATCTTGAATATTTCTGCAAAGCGGCTCACGATTGCGGTCTGGCCCCTGTGTTCTGGGACAACAACGGTCCCGGTCTCGGTGCCGGTCAGGGTGGCATCTTCAATCGTCGCACAGGCGAAATTATTCAGAACAACGCCTCGGCTATCGCCGTAATGGTCCGCGCTGTCTCCGACAAGAGTCCTGAATATACGCTGCAGAGCATTTACGACCGTGCTCCCGCTAAGATAGAATAAAACGAGACAACCTCTCGAAACACACAAGTTTCTTTTCCCGATCGAATCTTCCGTATGTCGCGGATATATGGCGGAATATCATACACTCCGCACATACGGAAGATTCAATCCCGATATTCTGAATATCAAAAAAAATTAATGAACAGACACATACTATTCAGCGGATTCTTGCTGCTGTCGTTTGCATCGGCAGCCCAGCGTCCTGTCGTTCAGACAAATTACACACCGGATCCGGCCCCGATGGTTCATGACGGCACTTTCTATATCTATACCGGCCACGATGAGGATGGTGTAAACTCAGAGTTTGTCATGAACGAATGGCGGGTATATTCGTCCAAAGACATGGTCAACTGGACCGACCATGGCTCGCCCTTGTCGCTTGAAACCTTCAAATGGGCTGAAAGCGGAGCCTGGGCCTCTCAGTGCGTGGAACGCAACGGCAAGTTCTACTGGTATGTATGCTGTATTGACAAGGCCACACACGACATGGCTATAGGCGTGGCTGTCTCCGACAGTCCTGTCGGTCCTTTCGTTGATGCTGTCGGAGCTCCACTTGTCAGTCGTCCCGGCGGCTATATCGACCCTACAGTCTTTGTGGAGCCGAATGGTAACGCATGGCTATATTGGGGCAATCCGGGTCTATGGTGCTGCAAGCTTAATCCCGACATGGTTTCTTACGATAAAAGTTTTACCATCAAAGGTGACCATGTGGAGAAAGTTGATGACGGAGTATGGAAATTCATACAGGATGAGGACTCGTTCGGAGGTCCCGAGAAATTGGCCGAAGGCAAGGTGTTCTCGGATTATAAGGATTTGTACGAGGAGGGTCCATGGTTCTTCAAACGAGGTGACCGCTATTATCTGGCCTATGCCGCCGGTGGAGTTCCTGAGCACATCTCATACTCGTTAAGCGCCTCCCCCGTCGGACCGTGGAAATATGCGGGCCAGATCATGCCTCTGCAGGAAATGGGGTCGTTTACCAATCACTGCGGAATCATCGACTTCAAAGGTCACCACTATTTCTTGTATCACTGCGGCACACTGCCGGGTGGCAGCGGTTTCAATCGATCTACTGCCATTGAGGAGTTCAACTATAATCCCGACGGTACCATTCCGGAAATTCATCCTACCAAAAACGGTATAAAGCCCATCGGTACACTCTCCCCTTACGGGCGTGTTGAAGCCGAGACAATGGCATGGTCGGAAGGGCTGAAAACGGAACCCAACGACCGCACCGGCGTCTATGTGTCGGAAATCCACGACGGTGACTATCTCGAGGTCCGTTCCGTCGATTTCGGCGACAAGGGTTCCGATTCAATCACGGTCGCTGTGGCAAGCGCGGCTCACGGAGGTATAATCGACATCTATTCAGGAGGCAAATCCGGCCGCCTTATCGCTTCGGTCGAAGTCCCGCGGACCGGAGGTTGGGAGGAATGGACCACAATTACATCCCCGTTGCTGTCGTCACCCACCGGAATTCACGATCTGACCTTCCTGTTCAGGGGACGAAAGGGATGCAAACTTTTCAACTTTGATTATTGGGGATTCAATCAAAAATGACCATGAAGCGACTTCTGCATATTCTGATTTTCAGCATGGCGGCTGCCGGTTGTTTCGGGCAGCAAAAGTCATGGACTGCCGACAATGGCAACGGCACATATACCAATCCTCTGTTCTACGATGAATTCTCAGACCCGGATCTGATCAGAGTGGGCGACTCGTTCTATCTGACCGGCACGACCATGCATTGCAATCCCGGCCTCGTAGTCTTGAAATCCAAGGACCTTGTCAACTGGGACTTCTGCAGCTACGCTTTCGACCGGATTGACATTGACGACGACCGCTTCAGACTCAAAAACGGCAAAGAGGCATACGGCCAGGGAATCTGGGCTCCATGCATCCGTTATCATGACGGCAAGTTCTATATATTCTCGAATATCAACGGAATCGGAATGCAGGTTTTTGTATCGGACAAGCCTGAAGGGCCATGGACTCACTATAATCTCGGCGGCGCCATCCATGACCTGTCTGTTTTGTTTGACAATGGCAAGATCTATGCCGTCTATGGCTACGACGAAGTACACTGCATCGAAATCAAGCCGGATTTCAGCGGTTACGTGGAAGATAGCGACCATTGTATAATTCCGCGTGGCAATACCATGGGCGAAGGACATCATATCTATAAGATTGACGGGAAATATTACATCATCAGTGCCGATTATTCACCGATGGGACGCATGATTTGCGCGCGCTCAAACAGTTTGTTCGGTCCGTACGAGACAGCTGTCATAAGTTGTCGCGAGACACTTGGAACCGAACATTCCACATGGGCTCTCGATATTCCCATGGACGGCGCGATGCCGGAAGCGGGCAAGTGGCGTCTCAAGACCGGCAAGCCGGATGCCGACAACATGGGATGCGCCACTCTGCACCAGGGTGGCATCGTGCAGCTTGAAAACGGTGACTGGTGGGGCTTCTCAATGCTTGACTTTCTGGCAGTGGGACGCACTACATGTCTCTCACCGGTGACATGGGTGGATGGCTGGCCTTATTTTGGTCTGCCCGGAAATCTCGGTCGCTCTCCAAGAACCTGGTTCAAGCCGGCGGTCAGCAATTCGGTCAAGCCACATGCTCCTTATGACAGGTGTGACGACTTCGACGGCGGAAAACTTAAACCCGTGTGGCAATGGAACCATCTCCCCGACGATGACAAATGGTCGTTGCGGAAAGGCAAATTACGCCTGAACACAAGTCCGGCCAAGGATCTGTATTGGGCCAGAAACACACTGACTCAACGTGGAATAGGTCCTGTGTCAATATCGACAGTGACTCTCGACGCCGCACATCTCAAAGATGGAGACATCGCCGGCCTGGCGTTGCTTAATATCCCTTACGAATGGGTCGGAGTAGAGATGCGCGACGGCAAAAGATTCCTGAGCTATTATGATCTCGGATGCGATTCAACCATCGAAAAGCGACTGCCTTCCGACAAGGTCTTTCTGAGAGTGACCGGTGACTTCGAGCATGAATGGGCGCAGTTCAGTTTCAGCACGGATGGCGAGACATATCAGGAAATAGGACAACGCGTGGTTGTGCCATATCAGACAAAGACTTTCCAGGGAGCCCGTGTCTCTCTGTTTGCCTTCAACCGCAAGGGTAAGAAAGGAGGATATGCCGAATTTGACGATTTCACTGTGGAAGAGCCCCTCGCCGACCGTAGCGGCAATATCCCGACCGGTAAAACGATATGTGTCACGAATCTTGCAAACGGTCATCGTATGCAGGCTCACGACCGTCGGATGGTCTTGTCAGTATGGCAGGGCGATCCTGATTACGAGTCTGACAATTGCCGCTTCCTGGTTCATGACCGAGGCAATGGCAAGGTCGTGCTCGAGGCTGCGAACGGCAAGGGTTTCGTCTCTGTCTATGGCCGGGGGCTCTCGGGAGATCTGCGACTGTCGCCTTGTGAAACCGACGACTGTCTGTTTATGTGGCAGGACATGCTTCACAATCAATTCATGCTGCTCTCGCTGAAAACAAACCGTTATGTGGGACTTGACCCTCGTTCGGGAGAACCATACGCAGCAGATTGGCCCGGAACTTCGGCCGGACGGCGTGGCGGCACTGTGTTTGAATGGTCAGACAAGTCCTCCGCCTTGGCTACACCTCGATGAATGATCATACCGGACCCAATTAGTGAATATCTGTCAGACTATGAAACTATATATCATTCTGCCCGTTCTCCTGTTATCTCTCTTCGGGAATGCGTCATACGCTGTCGAAAAGGTCGAACAATGGAGAATTTTTGAAAAAACATACCGGCTCAAGGCCAACGGAAACCCCTTCGACGATGTGAAGTTGAAAGCTACGTTCATAAATGGACGGGACACTGTCAGTGTCAAGGGTTTTTATGACGGTTCAGATATGTTCAAGGTCAGGTTCATGCCCGACAAGCCCGGATTGTGGAAATATCGTGTGTCGTTCGTCGGCACCAATCATAAGGCAAAGAATGGTCTGTTGGAATGTGTGCCGGCCACAACAGGCAATCATGGACCGGTCACTGCCGACTCTGTAGGATTTGCATACGCCGACGGAACAAGATACATCCCCTTCGGAACTACTTGTTATGCCTGGGCCTATCAGAGCGACGATCTGAAAAGAGAGACTATTGAAACACTCGGTGGAAGCTGTTTCAACAAATTGCGCATGTGTGTGTTTCCCAAAAGTTATGACTGGAACCACAATGAACCTGAGCTTTATCCATTTGAAGGAGAACCGGGGAACTGGGACTTCTCCAGACTGAATCCCGCCTATTTCAGAAACATCGAGCGGTGTGTCGCCTCTCTTGACTCTCTCGGTATCGAGGCCGACATAATTGTGTTTCATCCTTACGACCGCTGGGGGTTCAGCTCTATCGGTCCGGCTGAGCGCGAACGTTACATGCAATATCTGATCTCCCGGCTGGGGGCTTGGAAAAATGTGTGGTGGAGCATGGCCAACGAATATGATTTCATGAACGCCTACACTGAACTGGACTGGAAACGCCATCTTGAGTTCTTTGCGACCAACGATCCCTATAACCACTTGAGAAGCATCCACAATGGTGTGAAATTATACGATCACAACGACCCTAATGTGACACATGTCAGCATTCAGGCACCGGATACCGAAAATGCCGGCAACCTGTGTAGCAAGTATGGCAAACCGGTAATTTATGACGAATGTCGCTATGAAGGGAATATTCCTTGGGTTTGGGGTACGCTCTCGGGCGAAGAAATGCTGCAGAAGTTCTGGAACGGATTCCTTTCCGGTGGCTTTGTGGGCCATGGCGAGGTGTTATTGTCCGACAACTCCATAGCTCCCGAAAAGTCCGACGAAGTCCTATGGTGGTCAAAGGGTGGAGCGCTCCGGGGCAAAAGTCCCGAACGCATCGGATTTCTCAGGAAAATTCTTGAGAAGCTTCCCGGAGCAGGCAACCCTGTGAAGGGAATTACCGGATGGCAGAATTATCCCGCTCTCGGGTGTGACAATAAATGGTTCCTTATATACACCGGCCGCGACATACACTGCCAGATGGTGCTTGAGCTCCCCGACAATTCGGATTACAAAATCTCACTGATCGACACCTGGAACATGGAGATCACTCCTGTTGAGGGGCTGTTCCGAGGTCGCTCCTTAGTGCCGATAAAGGAGATTCCCTATATGGCCATCCTTATAACAGCAGCAAACGATTGATTAAGTTATATACTATTATTAACCAATTTTTATTAACCTAAATTTTAACAGAATGATTAAACATCTTCTACTCGCCGTCGCAGCATCTGCGACACTGTTCACGGCCAATGCCGCGGAATCCCGTGTCTTGTGGGAAAACGCCGAAGGCGTAACGCTTACATGGGGTAACGGTGATGTCAATATCACCCCTGAAGCATGCTCCGAGTTCACACCCGGAGGCAAAATCGAGGTAACAATTGACAAACAGGATGGAGCAATGCTGAAGCTATGCTACAACAAACCGGCAGTCGGCTGGACTGATTTGTTCGAGTTCTCGCTCCCGAGCGAGAATTCCGGGACAGCTTCTGTCACTCTTCTCAAGTCGCAGGTGGATATCATGAAGAATTATGGTTTCCTGCCGTTCGGTTTCAATGTCACCATCCATAAAATCGCATACGTGCCTTCTGACATCGAGGCTAACGACAATACAATCTGGGTCGGACCGCACAGCTTCAAAGATGGCGGTTTCAAAGAATTTGCCGCAGGTCTGTTCTCGAATGCCAAGGCAGACGACAAGCTTGTGTGCATGATCTCCGAAGACGAGGGCCATTATATCAAACTCCTGTTTGGTGGATGGGGAGGCACTGAAATCAATACTAATGATCATCCTGGCAGATTCACCAGTACAGCGAACTCTATCACGGTGACTCTCTCTCAGGAAAATGTCGATAAGCTGAAAGCCACCGGTCTTGTGATCCAAGCCACCGGTTTTGTTCTCGATCAGCTCCTGCTGGTTCCTGACAATACAACGGGCGCCACGAACCTTGTCATTGAAAACAATGACTGCGCTGTGGAATATTACAACCTTCAGGGAGTCCGCGTAAGCAATCCCGAGAACGGAATCTTTATCCGCCGTCAAGGCAACAAAACAATCAAAGTGATCAAATAACGAGTCTGAGGAATCTCACTTCAGGAACTAACACTCACAGGCCCCATTCCGCCACTTGCAGGATGGGGCCTTTACCATCAATTGCACTCGTCTATGTCTCTAAAGAGCCGTTTCGGCACAACTTTATTTGCTTTTTCCCTCCCTTTCCATTGAAAAGGAGAACAGGAGCAGGCTCGACTGGAGGGGCGACGTCCCCGTCGGCCATGGTTTTTTGACAGGAGAACTGGAGTCAGCTGGGCAATAGGGATGATTGCGTTTCTCCCGAACCCATCTATTGATTGAGCATGCAAAAGTAATATATTGAACCAATGCCAGAATACGCTGTACTCGACAAAAATACAATAAAAAAACGAATAATGCCCTATCTCAGTGTGGCAAAGCGCGGACTCTGTACGTTACATCTGGCGCAGGTTGTATTTCTTGCAGAAAGCCGCGAGATCGGCGAGCGGCATGCGGAGGCCGTGGAGGCGTGTGCGGCAGGCCCGGATGGAGTTGAAATACATATCGTCCGACTCACACTGCATATAATCCTTGAACTCCCCGGCCTTTTTATTCTTACTGACTAATTTCAGGAACTGCGGAAGTTTCGCCGGCATTATCCTGCAGCAGTAGCTGGTGCCGTCATACATCGAGACCACTATCAGCTGATGCGTTTTTGAGCCCGGCCCTTCAGTGACAGGCATCTTGCCGCGGACCGTTATGTTCAGTTCTCCGGGAAACGCCGCATTGACACGCCGCATATAATCCCTGAATGCGCGGCCGTGGGCGCTTGTGTCGTGTATCCCGTTTTGAATTATGTACTGGTGTATCATCTCGTGCACCAGAGTCTCGTCGACCTCGCGCACGGACATATCCTGCGATTTCCGATAAAGTATGATTCTGTCGTAAAAGCGGCCGTTCACGCCATCTCCCATCCTCAGCCTTGTCTTCGAAGTTATATATTTCCTGTGAAACAGACCTTCGTACGATTTACCCGCCTTCCTCACGGCAAAATCCACCGCCCGGAATCCCCTCGCATCCCATATCCCGGCCTCCGCTATCCTCCACTTCCAATACGCATGCCTCCCCCTCAGATATTCCACGTTAAGTTCCATAAATCTACTCAGTCGGGTCGAGCTCCGCATCTTTATCCGACATCTCAATGGGTTTTATATTTGAGGGAAGTATATAATCTGATGCTTTCGCTGATGAAATCACACTCCTTCCTAACTGAGACTCCAGTTTGTCTCTGGCAGCCCTTGCGACATCACCACCCTTTTGGGCGATAGCGGCATTTTCTTTATAGCCAATAGGGTCCTTGTCTTTAGACAATTCGGTGGCAGATGCCTCTGCAAGCGTATTGAGAGCTAACTCAATATTGGTCATATTATCTCTTAGATTTTCTTTCCTTAGACCTTTGTAATGCTTATATTCCCTTGTGCTTTTATCACTCCATTGACGAGTTATTATATCCGTAAGGGTAGCAAACTGAACACCTTCATTCATACCACCTCGCCTCCATTCATCTGTCAATGCCTTACGAACTTCTATAGAACGGATTCGCTGATTTATCCAATTTTCTGAATATCCCAACCGTCGATAATCATACATAGCCTGATCTATCGAAAGTTCCGGATCTTGCATTTGGTCAAGGCGTTGCTTGGCAACATTTGCAATCCACATCTTGAACGGTTCCGCTTTTGGAGAAGGTATTGACTGGATAAGACGAAATAATTGTTGAGTATCAACCACATCAGTCATTCTCATTTTCCCATCGGCAGCCTTAAGTTTCAAACCGTGACAATTTGTCACGGTTTCATTTCCTTCCTGTTTAAGACGCTGTTTCAATTTGCGCCAATAAACCGTAGGTGAAACGCTGTCTGTAAGTATCCCTATAACATCTACTACTGAAAAATACCACTCTTCTGCGGATTCATCCCAAACAGTTCGAACCTTACGGTCTTCAAAAATTTGAATACTTTGTAATTTCATTTTATCGCTTTTCAAAACTATTGTTACTAATTCTTGTTATTCATGAACTCCAAACTATGATCCATCAATATCCGTACGGGAGAATTCATTAAATATGTCTTTACAGGATCGGGGAGACGAGGCGGATCACCGACTCCCAGGCGCGCTGCAGGGAGGGGCGGCGGTGCCAGGCGGCGTAGCTGAGACGGGTGCACGAGCCCATGTCGCGGAAGAAGATGTCGCGCATCTCGCGGTTCAGTTCCTTGTCGTATATCAGCAGGTTGCTCTCGAAATTGTTCTCGAAACTGCGGAAATCAAAGTTTGTCGAACCGGTGGTCACCAGGTTTTCGTCGATTATCATGGTCTTGGCATGAAGCATGCCGGGATTGTACAGATACACCTTGATGCCGGCTTTCAGGCACTGCGTCACATACGAGAACGAGGCATACTGCAGCATGCGGCTGTCGCCGGAACGCGGTATCATGATGCGCACGTCTATCTTGGACAGCGCGGCGGCCTCCAACGCCTTCTGCAAGGCGTCCGTAGGCAGAAAATAGGGCGTCTGTATGTATATCGACTTACGGGCCAGCGATATGGCCTTCAGGAACACTAACGACAGGTTGTCCCACTGACTCATCGGTCCGGATGTGACCAGCTGCATTCCCACTCCGGAGTGGATACGCGCCGGTTCCATCTTCGGGAACTCCAATGGTCGCGGCTGCTTCAGGTAGTTCCAGTCCACAATGAACGAGAAAATCAGCGACTCCACTATGTCGCCCTCCACGCGCAGATGGGTGTCGCGCCACGGCTGTGCGCCCTTCGTGCCGGTGTCGTAACGGTCGGCGATGTTCATCCCGCCTATGTAGCCCACCCTGTTGTCTATTATCACCATCTTGCGGTGGTTGCGCCAGTTCAGGCGGTTGGCCAGCTGCGGGAAGTTGACGCGGAAGAAAGGATGCGTGTCCACGCCCGCCTTCTCCATTTCGCGCCAGAACGAATTGCTGGACGAGAACGAGCCGATGTGGTCGTACATCACCTTGACCTGTACCCCTGCCAGCGCCCGCTCCTTGAGTATCTCCGCTATCTCATGGCCGATATGGTCGTCCATAAAAATGTAATACTGCATGAATATCGACTTCCTGGCATTGCGCAGGTCGTGTTTCAACGCCTCGAACTTGGCGGAGCCGGAAGTGTATATCTTAGCGCTGTTGTTGATGCTGTACACGGCGGAGGCTATGTTCCGCGCCAGTTTCATCAGCGACTTCTCGCCCGGATCCAGCCGTTGCGAGTCCAGGTCTACCGTACGTGTGGTCATGGCCGTGGCCATGCGCCGCTTGTTGTGGCGCGACACCATGCGGCGACCTCGCAGCGACCGCCCGAAGAATATGTAGAACACCAGGCCGACTACCGGCAGGAATATCAGCGCTATCACCCACGACAGCGAACGGATGGGATTGCGGTTCTCCCTGAGAACCACAATGATGGCCGATGCTATCGTAACCACGTACAGCACCATCAGCATCGTATCCAGCCATCCGGGAAGCGCCATATAATTTTGAATTTGGAATTTGGAATTTTGAATTAAGTCAGGCTCTACATTCCTCTTAACTTTCTCAACTTTTTTAACTTTCTAAACTCTCCTTCTGCCGCAGATATTCCTTGGCGGTAAAGTCCAGCTCGTCGTACCATTCCTGACCGAAGCGTGCCACAAGCGGACCTTTCAGGAACTCGTATGCCCTGACCCCGAGCTTGCGGCCTAACTTCTCGGCCGGGCGGCAAATCTTCCACCTGTGCAGGTTCACGGCGGTAAAGCCGTCGTACTCCTTGAGCCGCACGGGATAGAGGCGGCAGCTGATGGGTTTCACGTCATGGTCCAGCGTGCCGGCACGCAACGCCTTTTCAAGAGCGCACAGACACATACCGTTTGCCTCGCGCGTGGTGAAGGCGCATTCGCATCCGTTCACTAAGGCCGTGACGCGGTCGCCCTCGCGGTCCAGATAGTCAACGCCGTTCTCCCTCACCTCGCGTACGGCGGCGGGACTCATCATCGGCTCCACTATGTCCAGCACCTCGGCTATGCGCTCGCTCTCCTCCTTGGTGACGGGGGCTCCCTCGTCGCCGTCAATGCAACAGGCGCCGAGGCAAGCGTCAAGATCGCATACGAAGTAGCGCTCTATCAGGTCCAGACTCACCAATGTATCTTGTATCTGCAACATACTCATTGTATTATATCCATCCCCACAAGGCGGTCGGCGCGTTCGCCGGGACTCCGCTTCCATACCCTCACCACATATTGGTTGCCGGTCTCCCACTTGTTGCCGTCCAGGCCATGCACATTGCCATCCGCATCCTTCACCTTATAACGGTAATTGTAGGCTCCCTGTTTCAGAGGCATCTGAAGCAGATAGGCCCCCTCGGCATCGGAATATGTCATGCGGTTGCGGTCGGTATATAGGCCGTCGGTCATTTCGCCGTCTACATAGACATCGCCGCCGGGTATCTCGTCTGTATCCAGACGGAAATGTACCGTGATATAGTCGGCCCCGATGTTTGAGTCGGTAGCGTTGTATTCGCGCACTATGTAGCGGCCATGCTGCGTGCGGTCGTATTCATACTCCCTGCGGGCCCGCGGCGCGTCGGGCTTGAGCCAGACGTGGAAGTTGGTTCCCTCGTAATGCAGCGAGTCCACCTTCATGCCGGCGAAGCGGTTGGACACCGATTCGAAACGAAGGTATTCGTTTCCGGCCGGGAAGATAAGCTGCGGGATGTGCTCGTATATCAACACGTTGCCGTTGACACGTCCCGGCATGGGAATCATGCGTGTTTCGTTGTCGATGTTCCGGCTCACTTCCACGCGGTAGTCGCCGTAGGGATTCGAGCCGTCCTGCAGGTCGACGGTCACGGCAACGCCCAATTGCTGCCATTCGTCGTTGAAACCGCGGTCGGTGCGCGACGTCATGGTGCCGGCCACCTCTGCCATGTTCTCGCTGACCTGAAACCGGGCCTGCAACAGCACGTCGTCAGGTTCCTGCGGGTCGTACACCTGCAGCAGGTAGTTGCCGCTGCGCAGTATGCCGCACCGCTCGTCCGGAATCTCGATGCGATAGTTCACGTAATGCACGAACGTGGCGGTGGAATACGCGAAATCCTCTATCTTATTGGCGTTGAAACCGTCTATGTATTCACTCTCCACAAGAGCCGACGGCTGCCAGTCGGCGTTGCAGTGTATCAGCCGCCATTCCAGCCAGCTGTTGTCCTCCCCTATCTCGTCGAAGGTTACCTCGATCCTGTCCTGCGAGCCGATGCGGATTAATGGAGGCGCGTCGAACAGGTCGATGTTCTGCACCTTCAGCGTCTTGAACCTCGGCGAGAATATCTGCTGGCGCGTGTCTATGTCGGCCCGGGCCGCGGTCAATACCGTGGTCAGCGCTACAAGGAATGTCAGCAACCGTCTTACCATACGATGGGTGTTTTGCCGTGCGCCACGAGGTATTCGTTGGCGCGTGTAAACTGATGGTTGCCGAAGAATCCGCGGCTGGCCGACAAGGGCGACGGATGCACGCATGTCATGACCAAGTGACGGCTACGGTCTATGAAATCGCCGCGACGTATGGCGTCCGAACCCCACAACAGGAACACAAGGTGGTCGCGCTGTTCGGCCAAGAGGCGCACCGCCGCTTCGGTGAACCGTTCCCAGCCTATGCCGCTGTGGGATTTGGGCTGATGCTCGCGCACGGTCAGCGAGGCGTTGAGCAGCAGGACGCCCTGACGCGCCCAGCGGGTAAGGTCGCCGTCCGCGGGAATCGGGGCACCGGTGTCGTCGCTCACCTCCTTGAAGATGTTGCGCAGCGACGGGGGTATCAGCACACCGGGGGCTACGGAGAATGCCAGACCGTTGGCCTGACCCGGGCCATGATAAGGGTCCTGGCCCATAATCACCACCTTCACCTGGTCGAATGGTGTGTTGTCGAACGCCGCGAATATACGGCTGCCCGGTGGATAACACGGATTGCCGGGACGCGAATACTCGTCACGCACCCGCGCCGTAAGCTCGCGGAAATACGGTGCTGCGAATTCCTGCGACAGCACCCGTTTCCATCCCGACTCTATGCGAATATCCTGATTTCCCTCCATCTTTTTATTTATCGTTATGCTTATTATGCATCAGGCGCATTGATGATTGCCCATTTCTAACAAAGTTAGCAACAATTTCGCTATATACCATAAAAAAATGACATAAATTTGAGCGAATAGTTAAATATCCCCGAATTTTTCACTAACTTTGCAATCGGAAAGCGACCGACGCCCTCTGTTTTGAGTATTCAATACATTGATGATTGCTCGATTCCGGGCATAAGACACAGGTTGCCTGCCATACAGAACGTTCCCGTAGTTCAATGGATAGAATATCGGATTCCGGTTCCGACGATTAGGGTTCGACTCCCTACGGGAATACAGAGTAAAAACTCCAATCTGCTGTTCATCAGTAGATTGGAGTTTTTATTATTAACGCAGACTATCCCGGCCGCACTGCAACTGGAGTGACGACGTCCACGTCGTCAAAATATGGGCGACGTGGACGTCGCCCCTCCAGTCACCGACAACTTACAGACGGAGAGAGGACTGCAATACTAATCATTAATTGCTAATTACAGCGTCGGGGATTTAATCAGGGTCTGGATGTCGGAGAGGGTGAACCCGCCTTCCAGATACAGGACCGCGTCGTGCTGCTTGTAGTCGCCGCCCTGCACTATCAGCAGTTTCGTAAACTCTTTCTTCGCTTCGTCCCACACTCCGTAGAATTCAGATGCCTTTTCGTTCCTGACCTCCCGGGATACAAGCTCCAGACCGTTCCGGCCTATCAGTTCCTGCACGGCATGTTTCAGCTTGCTGTCGTTGTACGAGTATTTGCATTTCACCATCTCCATCTTTGTCACCTTGTCCACCGGAATGTCCTGCACGGTCTTGGGCGACAGCGTGCGCAGCATCAACGGCGACAGATACGTGTAGTCGTACATGCTCGCATTTTTGGAGAAGTCGGCGAAATATTGCCGGCGGTCCTTTGCATCCCTTACGTCTATGCCCAGGAACTGCCAGTCCTTGGATTCCACCAGGTCAATGCTCTTTGTATCGGCAGGGAGGGCCGGAAAAACCAGATCGAATTCCGAAATGCCAGACTTCGGCATCCAATGCTCCTTGTCTATGCCGATTCCCACGGTATTCTTCAGAGGATACGTTTCGGTTCCGGCCTGAATATAGGTATTTTTGGATACTCTGATCCACCATTCGGGCTTGAACTTTACCGACAGCCTCACCACGGTGGAATCGGGCAAAAGGTCCACACCGCAGACGGTGACCCGGCACTCTCTGTTGTCGGTGGTGTTGAGACGCACGGGGGGATAGTTCACAGTCCTCGCCGCCATCGGCAACGCCAGCATGGCGACCACGCCCAGTATATAAAGCAACTTTTTCATTGGTATGTGTTTTAATTGTTCTCAAATAAGTTTGATAAATCCTTAGGAGTCAGCTCGCCTGCCAGATACATCAGCCTGGCTTGGCAATGCTCCGCATCGCGATACTTTATCAGCAGCAGATGGGTAAACACTCCGCGGTCCGAATCCCAGACGGCATAGAATTCATTGCGTTTCCGGTCGTCGTCACGGGCAAACATCAGCTCCATCCCGTTGTCGGCTATGGCTTTGGACACTGTTTCCCTGAAGTTGCGTCCGCATCCCAGGTCTTTGGTGCCGACCATCTCCACAAGCCGGATTTTATCCATCGGCATGTTCATGGTCATCTTCTTGGCGGATACGGGTTCTTTATCCGGCATCAGGGATGTATATTCAAACCCCTTCACGTTGTCGAGCCTGTCG
>ERZ836877.440-NODE-440-length-72724-cov-15.575569_pt1 | contig 72724 bp, 51 predicted proteins | sample MGYA00519469_ERZ836877 | MGnify/ENA primary metagenome ERZ836877 (study PRJEB31850, sample SAMEA3708809) | human gut metagenome | biome: human gut; feature: human-associated habitat; material: faeces | place: China | collected 2014 ...
TCTGTCCATAGGACACCATGCCGTACCAATCAAAGCATAAAATCAGCAGTCTCATGTATAGCGCCCCTACAATTCGCTGGTAATTAATTGTTTGCAATCGATACGGTGGAGCGGGCGGGTGATGGCTTAGTGGCGGCTTTAGGTTGAGGGGGATTTCGAAGGGGGCTTTGAAGTGGGGCGAGACGGGCCGGAGGGCGGTCATGTCGGGGTCGTAGAGGGCGGTGTAGTAATGTTCGGCGAAGGCGCCGCCTAATTTAGCGTTGCCGTGGAGGATTACTACCGTGCCTTTCATCATAGGGATGGCCGAGAATACCGAACGGATGTGCGGGTCGAGACCGGCTTCTTCCTTGTGATGAGGATAAAAGCAGGTGTCGAGAATGAGGGCGCGGTGGAAGGTGAGGCCACGGACGGAGTCGGGGCATCGGCCGGAAGCTGCTATGGTGCCTTTCCTGAAGCGGGGGAGGAGTTTGCGCGCCATGGATTTGTCGGCGTCCATGATGAGATCGGTCATCCATTTATCGCCGAGATGGCTCAGGAAACGGAAATAATCTATCAAGAGTAGGCGGACCTTGGCGTAAGCGGGCGGCCAGCCATTGGCTATCTGAGGATCGTGGACTATGGCGCGGATCATGCCGGTGCGCTGACGCTGGATCTCCATAGGCTCTATGATTCGGGCCTCCCAGACTTTGAGAGACCTTTTGCGAAACTTTTCGAAATGGAAACAATAGTTGGTGCGTTTTTTCATAGTGGTTAGATTTTTGAGGCAAAGATAGGGCGGGACTCGGGGGAAAGAGTGCAATCTATCCACACTCGTGCGAGAAAAGTTTTTAGGAGGAGGGTGGAACCACGCTGCGGTTCTCAGGGTGAATGGAGCCTCGCTGAAGCTCGGGGCGCGAACAAATATTTGTGACGGGCGCAATAAAATAGAGACGCCGGGGCGTCTCTTCGCTATGATGTAATCTTAATCAGGGTTATTTGCGGCGGTAGACCCAGGCCTGAGGGTGGCGCTTGGTGAAGGCGGGGGTGGATTTGTAGGCGTAGGCGAGGTCGTAGTCGTTGGAGACGGCGGCATAGACGCGGTAACGGCCGTCAGATTTGAGGATTTTCAGCGCTTCGGGCTCGCCGGAGTGGCGGATGAAGCGGTTGGCCTCGCCGGTGTTGGCGCATGAGGCCACGATGACGTAGCATGAGTATTCGGCGGCCTCATCATCGGTCAGCGCCGCAACTTCGATGACATCGGGCTTCTGAGGCTCTTGCTCGGCTACTATCGGCTCAGGCTGCGCGGCTTCGGGAGCTACGGGCGTCACTTTTACCGGAGCGGGACGGCTCACTGCAGTGGTGAGCGAGGCTTTGGTGACCTGCGAGTCATCGAAGAGCACAGGAGTGGAGAGTGTGAAGCCTATGCCGAGAAGCAGTGCCACGGAGGCGGCGTAGCGGACAACGGTGCGCAGACGGCGGCCGCGACGGAGCGATCGCTCGTACTCGCCAACCGAAGCATCGGGAACGAGCTCCTCATCTTCGGGAGCGGGCAACAGATGCGGCAGGACTGCCGATTCAGCCTGCGGCAGGGCGATGACAGGGAGGGCGGCGAAAGGCGCACTGACTATCAGACTGCCGGCGGGGGCGGGCTCGAAGATGAAAGCGGATGATTCGGCGCGTGAGAGGGTGCCTACACGCGGAATCTCCACACGGCCCTCGGTAGAAATTCTGGCCAGCATAAGGTCAATCTCATTCTTGACAATCTCCTTGGCGCGGGCGTAGCTGATGCCCTCGCGGCGAGCTACGGAGCTGATGAGCAATCCGTCGTCATCAACCGATGCGCCGTTGAAACCGAGTGAGCGCGAGGGAGGCAGGAAACTGTCAGTGTCAGTAATCCTTGCCTCGGCATAGCGGGCAATGAATGCGCCGACGCCGGGGAGCATCACCCAGTCATGGTGAAGAAGCAGATATTGGATATGTCGGTACAGATTATTCACGATACAAAATTAACAAACTTTTTTAGAATAAAAGCAGAGTAATTGAAAATTTCAGAACATTTTTTCAAGTTCCTCCTCGGTCATTATCCTGATGACAGGCAGGCCGTCGGGGGTGAAATTAGGGGAAGAGAGGCGCAGAAGATCGCTCAGCAACTGCTCGCGCTCGGGGGCCGAGAGGCGTCGGCCGGCAGTGATGGCCGCGCTCCGGGCCATGGAGAGCGCCAGGCGCTGCAGCAGTTCGTCGGTAGTGTCAGGAATACCGTCAAGGGCATCCTCGACGATATGGCGCACCGCATCGTTGGGGTTGGCGTCGGCGAGCATCGCCGGTACCGCCTGTACGCTCCACGATGACTGACCGAGAAAAGTAACATCGAAGCCCGCACGTGCCATGACTGACTCGAGCGACTGCATCACCGCGTCGTGGGCCGCGTCGAGAGTGAGCACATCGGGGAAAAGCACCCGCTGCGAGGCCACCTCGCCGGCGCGCAGGGCCGAGAGATAACGCTCGTAGAGCACACGGACATGGGCGCGGTGCTGGTCAATGACCATGACGCCCGAGGCCGAGGCCGACATGATGAAGCGGTTGCGCACCTGAATCGAGGCTGATTCAGCCACAGCATTGCCACCGAACGGCAGATCATCGCTTTCAAACAAAGGGGACTGAGCTCCGTCAATATGCGCAGGTACTTCCATGGGCTGCTGCGACATGAAACCTTCGTAGAGCTTGTCCCAGTCAGACGACACGGTCTGGCGGCCGGCCGGCGATGAGAATCCTCCACCGCCGCCGGCTATTGCCGAGGGACGCTCGGCAGTGTCGTCGCGCCGGGGACTGAAGGGATTGTAGTTCACGTCGAGCTCAATGCCGTGATCGCCGTCGGAATTGGGGTTGAACACCGGAATCTCCGGTGAATCAGCCACATCGAAATCTATGCCCGGCATGGCGTTGAAGCGTCCGAGGGTTTCCTTGACTGCAGCCACGAGAATCTGCCAGATGGCGCTCTCGTTTTCAAACTTTATCTCATTTTTGGTAGGATGGATGTTGACATCGATAGTGGCGGGGTCAACGGTGAAATTCAGGAAATAGTTGGGCTGCTGGTCGGCAGGGATCAGCTGTTCGTAGCAGGTCATTACGGCCTTGTGGAAATAGGGGTGACGCATGTGGCGCCCGTTGACCGTGAGGAACTGAAGCGCGTTACGTCGGCGTGCAAATTCCGGACGGCCCACGAAACCGTCGACGGTGACAATGGAAGTGGATGTGGACACGGGGATCAGCTGCCTGTCAAGCGCCTTGCCGAAGAGGTCGGCGATACGCTGCTTGAATGTGCCGCGCAGGAGCTGGTGAACGATAGTGTCGTTGTGGATCAGCGTCAAGTCAATGCCGGGATTGACTAAAGCCATGCGCTCGAACTCGCGGGCTATATTGGCGAACTCCACGGCATCCTTCTTGAGAAACTTGCGGCGGGCGGGGACGTTGAAAAAGAGATTTTTCACCATCATGTTGCAACCCTGCGCGCAGCCTTCGGGTTCCTGGCTTTCGATTTTCGAGCCATTTATGATAAGGCGGGTGCCCACCTCCGAGCCGGCGGTGCGGGTGCGGAGGTCAACCTGTGCCACGGCGCAGATCGAGGCGAGCGCCTCGCCGCGGAATCCCATGGTGTGGAGAGAAAAAAGATCATCGGCCTGAGTGATTTTCGAGGTTGCATGGCGTTCGAAGGCCATGCGGGCGTCAGTGTCGGACATGCCTTTGCCGTCATCGACCACCTGGATGAGAGTGCGTCCGGCATCGCGGATAATCACTTCGATGCGGGAAGCACCGGCATCAACGGCATTCTCCACCAGTTCTTTGACCACCGATGCAGGACGCTGGATCACTTCACCGGCAGCAATCTGGTTAGCTACGGAATCAGGCAGAAGTCGTATGATGTCGCTCATAATATCATAGTGTGATTTAGCACTACAAAATTACAAACGACAGACGTCAACGGCAAACTATCTTTTGAACAGGGACAGGCGGCGATGTTGATAACTTGTTGATAACTTTTCCGGGGAGGGATCAGTCAACAGAGCCGGACGATTGGGAATCAGGCTCTTCGGGAGCCTCGGGGATATCAGGATTATCGGAACTGTCGGAATCATCCGTTGGCTCGGTGGGCTCGGTAGCTTCGGGGGTTTCGGGGGATTCCATAGCTTCACGCCTGTGGGGAGGCGAATTGGGGTTGGGGCGGGAGGCGTCGGTCTTGCGCTCGGCCACGGTGGTGATAACGGGCTCTGCCTTGGATATGAGGTCAATCATCTCCTGAGGGATAACGAACACATCCTCGGGGGATATGGGCCGGATATCCTCATACCACTGGAATTTAGGGAGGAAATATGATCCGCGCTTGGCAAGATAGAGGGGTGTGAACCTGGAGTTGGTCTCCGGCCAGAAATGGATCGATTCGATATTGTTGTCCTTGAAATAGGCATCCATGTAGGAGCTTTCGACGTAGGCAAACTTATTGTAGCTCGAGTCGGATTCCATGGGGAACACATCGAGCATCACGTTGCCTTCGACGTAGAGGCGCTCAACGGTAGAGTCGGCGAACCACGCCGTCATGTCGGTGCCCGAAATCTGATTGTAGCAGTCCTCGGCTATATGCTCGGCCATGAGGCCGAACTGCGGCAGACGAGCCCAGTCGACAGTGGAGTCAGCCAGATGGACATTGATGACATTGCCGAAAATCTGTCGTTCGCCGCTCCAAACCACGGGGGCCCGGTACATGTAGAGGATGGAGTCGCGCTCGGTCATGCTCAGCGAGTCGCAGATGCCCTGGATGTCGGAACGATAGAACCGCACACGGTGAAACACGTTGGTGACATGTGTCGAATCGGCGAGGTCGAGAAAGGCAATGATGGTGTCGCCGTGAAGATAGAGCGTGTCGCCCTTGGAGTATTCCTTGGAGAGTGCGCGGCCGGTGACAAAAGCGCTGTCGCGCACCTCATCGTAGAAGCCGTAGTCGCCCAGGAGGGAGGCCTGACGGACAGAATCGGTGAGAATCATGTTGCCGAACGCCTCGCCGTACTGCTTCACACGGTCGTAGAAAAGAGTGTCGCCGGTGAGGGTGTTGCCGCGTCTGGTGACCACCGTGGAGCGGGAATATAGCGTGGCGGTGTCGACGGCCGTGTTGTAGACGCCGTCGGAGGTGTAGATGGTTCCGTCGCGGTTTATGATTTCGCTCGGCATGAGGAGCCGGGCTATGTGGGTGTCAGTGTTGTATTCGAGACGGTCAGTGTTGATGTAGGTCACATCGCCCTTCTGACGGGATGTCAGCCGGACATCCTGCTCGAAATAGCTGTCCTTGGTCTGCGGGTAGTACTCCCCTATCCAGGATTCGAGGCGGTTCTGCCTGTCGACGAGAACGCCACCCACCTCGTAGTAGCCGATTTCATTAGCCATATCATAATGAAATACATCGGTGGTCAGGGTCACGTCGCGGTTGATCAGGCGCACCTTGTTGCCGATGTCGGCATAGAGCACGGCCTCCTCGGTTATGCCGTCGTATTCAAGAATATCGGCAAAGACGAAGAGCGTGTCGCCCTGCTCCATGCGCACGTTGCCGAAGGCGTTGACCGAGTTGGTGGCCTCGAATATCTGTGCGGAGTCACAATACATGTGCATTGCGCCCTTGCGGAGCCTTACATTGCCGGCGAGCACCTGATACTGTTCGTCGGGCCCCACGCCATACTGCTGCTGAAACGACAGCCGGTCAGCATATTCGAGGTAGACCTTATCATTCTGCTGCTGATTGGCCGAGGGTATCATAGGACGGACTGTCTTATGGGGCTTGCGGGGAGATGCAGGGGCGGGAGTCTGGCCCGAGGCGAAGAACACTGACGGGAGCCAGATGAGCTGGAGCAGCAACACAGCCGCTATCCTGCAGAGCAGGCGGCGCGCCGGACGGTCATTACGCTTTGACTGTGACATATCCGAAATATGACGTTGGACAATACCGTGATGGAGGGAGGAGGTTACTTCCTGTTCTCGTCCTTCCGGTCCTTGATCCAGCCGGAATGGATGAAATCGCAGTTGCGCCAGCCGTCCTCGATACGGACATAGGTGTTTTTGATCTTATTCTCGAGCCACTGGCGGAGAATCTCGTTGCGGCGCTGGTTCTCGTAGAGGTCCTTGATGGTCTGATAGTCGTCGGCGATATTGGCCTTGTGACCCTCGATGCGGTCAGTGAGCTTGACGATGGCCACCACCTCGCGGTTGAGCTTGGGGTCGATCATCACAAAAGGCTCGGAGATCTCGCCTACGCTCATGGTGTTGATCTTCTTTGCCACTTCCTGAGGTAGGTCGGCCATACCGAAGCGCGGGGTGCCGGTGGCGGGGTTGACCATTATACCGCGGTTATTGCGCGTCTCCTTATCCTGCGAGAGATAGCCCACGGCCTCCTCAAAGGTGAATTTCTTGTTGTCGACCATATCCGTGCGGAGCGAGTCGAGGCGGTTAACGGCATCTACGAGGTCATTTTCCGACACCTTGGGGCGCAGGAGGATATGACGCGTGTTGATGCGGTCGCCGCGCTTCTCGATGAGCTGGATTATATGGTAGCCATACTGTGACTCAACAATTTTCGACACTTTCTTGGGGTCATTGAGGTTGAAGGCCACGGCGGCATATTCCGGGTCGAGATGGGCGCGGCCCATGAAGCCGGTCTCACCGCCGCGCATACCGGTCTCCTTGTCCTCGCTGTAGAGGATGGCGAGAGTCGAAAACTCCTTCTCGCCGCTTGTCACGCGGTCAGCGAAGTCGCGCAGACGCGCCTTGACATCCTCGATCTCCTGACGCGGGATCACCGGGTTGAGGGTAAGTATCTGCACTTCGACCTGCATGGGCACGTATGGCACGGAGTCCTTGGGGAGCTCATCGTAGAACTTGCGGACGTCAGAGGGTGTGGCCTTGACATTCTTGGTCAGCTCCTGCTGGACCTGGCGGACGCGGTAGGAATTACGGACCATGTCGACCATAGCCTCGCGCATCTCAGGCATCGACTTGCGGAAATACTGTTCCATCTTCTCCTTCGAGCCAAGCTGCTGGATGTAGAAATTGAGACGGGCGTCGACTTCGGCCATCACGGAAGCGTCAGGGACGGTGATGGTGTCGATATCGGCCTGATGGAGATAGAGTTTCTCGATGGCCATCTGCTCGGGGATGGTGCAGTATGGGTCGCCGGGGATTGAGGCTTTCTCATACTGCATGTTATTGTACTGCTCTTCGATTTCCGACTTCCAGATAGGCTGGTCGCCAACGACCCAGGCCACCTCTTCGGCGATGTTGTTCTGAGCTGAAGCCACGAAGGCGAGGAGCGCGTAAAGTGCTGCGAAAGTGTATTTTAGCTTATTCACAATGATGAATGAAAAATAATCGGTTAAATAATGACTCCAAATTTAGCAATTTTTTGAGCGTGAAGCATAAATAATACTGTGAAAATAATGTAAAGAGACCGCCCGGAGGGGTTCCGGACGGTCTGCACAGGATATTATGCTATTTTAGAGCTTGTTTAATAATAAATGTTGCCGACAGGGTCGCATAGCTTGAGTCGGGTTTCGTCATGCGACGAGGGAGTGTACTTGATGTACACGACTGAGGAACAGGGCGAAAAGCGGCCAAGATATGCGATAAAACGGTATTCATATTTTATTAAACCGGGCTCAGATCAGTTTGCTGATTCTTAAAACAAATATTAATTTTGTGTCAATAATGTGAATATAGTTACTTTTGTACGGCCATCCGCCGGCATATTTTCACCTGTTCTTCGGTCGTTATGCCCGCATAACTCCCTCATCACAAGCAAAAATCTGCCCGACGACTGACCGCCCTGTCGGTAACATTTATTATTAAACAAGCTCTTATAATCAGCGAACGATGTAGACTTTTGTGGTCTTGTCGGCCTGACGTAGGATATAGAAACCGGTGGTGAGGTTTTCGGGAGCCACCTGCAGCCCCTGGAGGTTGAAGTAAACGGCTTCTGCATCATCGGCGGCTACAGAGTCTATGGCTGATGATCCGGGACCAAACTCCACGTTGATTACATAATCGCTCTTGTTCTGATGGCCGGAAGTTCCGCGAAGATAATACCAATCTTCGTCCCAAGAGCACTTGGCGAAGCGTGATTCGCTGAGGACAGTAGGTGTCTGGGAACCATTGCCGGGGATAAAGGATGCCGAAACGATTTTCATGCCCGCTGCCGGAGCGGCGAAAACACGGACAGAAGAGCTTTTGGGCATATCCTCGTCGGCAAAGAGCACGTTTTCAGCAACGGGGGCTTCGGAGTCGGAGCCTCTGGTGAATACCTGCACGTCGCCCTGACCGGTTACGTTGACAATCAGCCTGAAGAGTTTGTCGAGGATGTTTACGGTGATATCAGTGGGTTGGTCAACAGTGAAATCGACTACGGCCGAAGAGTATTTGACTCCATTGATGTCAATGTCGAGAATAGAGTTGGCGTCGGTGGGGCGGACAGTCAGAGTGAGAGCTGAGCCGGGAAGGAGGGTGGTTCCGGGAGCTACAATCGAGCCTCCGGCGTTGGTCAGTTCGGCTGAGCCCTCGCCGTTAACGGTGAGGTTGACATTGTAGCCGAACACAGCGGTGAACGCAGCGTCAACGGTGCCGAAATAGGTGTATTCAGCGTCAGTGGAAACGACCTTGCCGAGAGCATCACGCCATTCGATGAATCCGCAGCCTTCAGCGGGAGTAGCCTTGAGGGTAACGCGTGACTCGAGGGTAGTGACGGTGTTGCCTTCCGTAGCCGGATCAGTGATGGCTACGGAGCCGAGTTCATCGTTGGAAGAAGCTACCGAAACGGTATGTTCGTTGGGTATGGGGATGAGGAACTCGCCGGTGATATTGACCATGTTGTCCATGTGTTTGTCGATCCATAAGAGGGTAGTACGGTCAGGGAAGGTAACAACGCCATTCTTAAACGAGCCGAAGTATCCGCTCTGCTGGCATTGCTGCTTGGAGTAGCCGTAATGGCTCATTGCGTAATAGGCATAAGATGTGACGACAACCTCACCGTAATATTCATTTACGCCGAGGGGTGATTCGTAGAAGAACGCAGCGTCAGGATCGGAAGCGTCGATATAGATGTAATGTGGTTTAGAGGTGAGAAGTGTGCTGTAAGGATGATTTGCCTCACCGGAAACCGGGATGTAGGGGTTAACTATGCGATAGAGGCCCTCGGTTGCAGCATGTTTCTGAATTTCGACTCCGTAGGTGCTACTTCCGATATTCCAGTAGCTTCCCACGAAATTCTCAGTGATGGTGGTTGTGCCGAGTGACTGCCAGTTGTCAGCATCTTCATCAAAACGATAGAATGTGACACCGGCGTCAGACCGTACGGTACCCTCAGCATCGAAAGCAGCCATGTAAAGCTGATAATACCCTGATTTATCGAGGTTGACAGTGTAGGAACCGGCGCTCAAATCCAGTTCGATGCCTTCGCTCCGGACTTTAGCCTTGAGCTGACGGTCAGTCAGAATTGTGTTGGATACGATATATTTAACCGAAGCCACATCCTTTCCGGCAGTCACGGTGTATCTGCCCACATTATCGTCGGGGTTGATGTCACCGTAGTCAAAAGTCAGAATATAATCCGTGGCTCCGGGGAGTGAGAGCTGGAATGTGCCGTGCCAGTTGCCTGAGTTCCATGATTCTCCTTCGTAACCATATCCTATACCCCAGTCGGGGAATGTTACCACATAATCTTCAACGGTGCCGGAAGAGAATGATTTTCCCAGAATCATCTTATTGTCATTGTAGTAATCGACAACGCCTGTTTCAAATTCGGGAATAGAAACATTTTCAGGGTCTGTGGCATCGACTATCATGTAGTAGTCCTTAGATGTGTCGATGTCGCCATCGTAAAGTCCTTTTCCCACATAGCCGCTGTAAGGATTTACCACACGGTAGAGGCCGGGGTTTGACTCGCTCTCTTCGATCTCTACGTCAATGAAACCGAAATCGTAGGAGAAGCACTGGCCAATGATACCATAGGATTCTTTGAATTTGACCGTTCCGCGGCTTACCCAATCGGTAACTTCACCGGGATTTTCAACAGCAGCGGGTGTCACGACTGCGGCGGGAGCTATTTTGGCCGGGGCAACGGCATTTAGTCCTACCGGCATTGCCGAGGGACGTCCCGGCACTCTCGCTTCAGCAGAGAAGCTGAGCAAAGCGCCCAGCGATAAAAAGGATATAAGTAAACGTTTAAGCATGATATGATTGGTTATTGTGTAAAACATTGCAAAATTATGGATTAATCACCTTTACGGCCGAATAAATAACAATGTTTAACAACCTAAAAAAAGCCATCGCCGATTATGAACGGCGATGGCGGACGGACTATGGAAAATTCTATTATCCTCTAATAGTATCGTTGATGGGGGGGGGTATTATCCCCGGAATCAGATATTTTTATCAAGGACCTGACGGTCAACGGTTACAGTGTAGTTCTTGCGAAGATTCTCGATCCATTGCTGCTCGAGCTGCTGCTGGTAGGCGAGGCTTACGGTGCCGCGCACATCCATGGCCTCCTCGGGCTGATCGATGATTTTGGAATTGTAGGCGCGGAATGCCTGCCAGCGTCCTGACTTCTCGGGCTTAGGCTGGCCGAAGCCCACGTAATCAACCACGGCATTGTCACCCTTACCCACAATCATCTTGTCAATCTTGACATCGGTGCCGAACTGCTTGCGGAGCTCGGGAATCAGATCCTTTTCGGCGAGCTGAGCATCCCGAAGGTAGCTGACGGCGGCATCGGCGAGGGAGTCGGAAACGGCCGATACCACATAGCCTTTATAGCGGGGAGCGTCCCAGCGGAATTCATCGCGATGAGCGAGGAAGTAAGCCTCGAGGCCTTCGCGGTCCTCATTGGGGCGGTTCCATACGTTTTTGTTCGAGATCTCATAGAGCAGGAGGCCGTCAGAGTATTCGTTGAGCAGGTTGCGGTAGTCGGGCTCGCGGTCAGGGAGAGTGGCGAGCATTTCGGTGCGCACGGCCTCATCCCCGAGCGATTTTACGGTTTTGTTATATGCGGCGAGGGCGTCGGAAGCCGAGGGAATGTCAACAGAACCCATAGCGGCCACCACATCAGCCATGCCTACGGTTGTCTTGCCGAGGCGGAAAGCCGGAGTTTTGGACTTCTCCATCATTGCACGGGCGCGGTCGTTGTAACCGCCGCACTTGTCGAGAATCTTGCGTACCTCCCTGAGGCCTTTGGCATCGACAGAGGCGCCGCACCGGTTCCAGAACTTATCGATGGAGCGCTGAGCTGCCATGTCGGATTCAGGACCGTTCATCACTATCTGCTCGAGATTTGACTTGAGTTCATCGAAGGGAGCCACGGGGCGGGAAGCCTCGCGGTAGATGATGTGGAAACCGAAGTCGGTCTCTACGGGGTGGGAGATTTCGCCGTCGGCAAGAGAGAAGGCGGCGCGCTCAAAGGGAGCCACCATCATGCCTGCTCCGAACCAGGGAAGGTCACCGCCGTTGCTGCGGCCCGAAGGATCGTCGGTTTCGGCATTGGCCACGGTGGCGAAGTCGGCACCGGCCTTGAGCACATTATATATGGAATCAGCTTTGGCGAAAGCGGCCTTGCGGGCTTCGGCACCTGGGTTGGCAGAAGCCTTGAGGATGTGGCGCACCTTCACTTCGCCCCGATCGGGATTACTTGAGTCAACCTTAATGATATGGAGGCCGAAGCGGGTGGTCACCACGGGCGATATACCGCCGACGGGAGTGGAGTAAGCGGCTTCCTCAAACGAGTAAGGCAGACGGCCCACGGGGATGACGCCGAGTTTGCCGCCATTGTCCTTTGAGCCGCGGTCAACGGAGAACTTCGATGCGAGTTCGCCGAAACGGCCGCCATTGACGGCTACCTGACGTATGCTGTCGGCAAGAGCCAGCTGAGCGGCCTTCTGCTCCGGGGTGTCACCGAGAGGGAGCATGATGTGGCTCACGCTGACATCGGTGAGCATACGGTCATAGACCAGATGCATCAGCGAGTCGTCAACAGCCTTGTCGCGCATATAAGGGCGGGCAAGCTCTTCGGTGAAGCGCGCCATATCGCTGCGATAGGCGGCGGTGGTGTCAATGCGGGCATCGAGTGCGGCACGGACTTTCAGCTTGTAGTTGACAAACATATCGATATATTCGTCGACAGGCGTGGCAGCTGACTGCTGGGAGTTATTCTTGTTGTAGAGATACATGAATTCGCTGAGAGGCACATCGATACCGCCGATGTTCATCACCACGGGATCAGAAGGCTGAGCGGCGGCCGCCATGGCCGGCATAGCAAGTGAGGCAGCGTAGAGAGCTATTATAGAGGTCAGTTTCATAATTATGTTACGAGCGTGTTCGACAATAAAAAACACGGATATATAACGTAATGCCGAGGCATTTTATTACATATCCGCGATAAGTTTTTACCTTGCTAAGCAGGGATTACTGGTGCGAAGCGCTGTAGTTGGGGGCTTCGGAGGTTATGGCCACATCGTGGGGATGCGATTCGGCCACACCGGCATTGGTGATGCGGGTGAACTTGGCATCGTGGAGACGTTCGATGTCGGGAGCGCCGCAGTAGCCCATGCCTGAGCGGAGACCGCCGAGCATCTGATAGACAACCTCGTAGAGCGAGCCCTTGTAAGGTACGCGGGCAGCAATGCCTTCGGGCACGAGTTTCTTGACATCGGTCTCGCCGGCCTGGAAATAGCGGTCCTTCGAGCCTTTTTCCATGGCTTCGAGCGAGCCCATGCCGCGATAGGCCTTGTATTTACGGCCGTTGAAGATGATGGTTTCGCCGGGCGACTCCTCGACGCCGGCCAGCATGCCGCCGAGCATCACAGAGTAAGCGCCTGCAGCAAGAGCCTTGACGATATCGCCCGAATAGCGGATGCCGCCGTCAGCGATCAGAGGCACATCGGTGTCACGCAGAGCCTTGGCCACGTCGTAGACGGCGCTGAGCTGCGGAACGCCGACGCCGGCGATCACGCGGGTGGTGCAGATAGATCCAGGACCGATGCCTACTTTCACGCCGTCGGCACCGTTCTCCACGAGGTAACGGGCGGCGTCGCCGGTGGCGATATTGCCCACCACCACGTCGAGGTCAGGATATTTGGCCTTGACAGCCTTGAGTACGCCTACCACGCCTTTGGAGTGACCATGGGCAGTGTCGATGACAATGGCGTCGACGCCGGCTTCAACGAGAGCGTCAACACGCTCCATCGAGTCATTGGTCACACCTACTCCGGCAGCCACGCGCAGACGTCCGAGAGAGTCCTTGCAGGCATTGGGCTTGTCCTTTGCCTTGGTTATATCCTTATATGTAACGAGGCCTACGAGGCGGCCGTCGGGGTCAACCACAGGGAGTTTCTCGATTTTATGCTGCTGGAGAATCTGTGCGGCTTCCTCGAGGTCGGTCGACTGATTGGTGGTCACGAGTTTGTCAGATGTCATCACTTCGTCAATCAGGCGATTGAGGTCACGCTCAAAGCGGAGGTCGCGGTTGGTGACGATGCCAACCAGGCGCTTGTCATCATCCACCACAGGGATGCCGCCGATGTGGTATTCCTCCATCATGCTGAGGGCGTCGCGGACGGTAGAGCCGCGCTTGATGGTCACGGGGTCAGTGATCATGCCGTTTTCGGCACGCTTTACGGCATGCACCTGACGTGCCTGCTCCTCAATCGACATATTTTTGTGAATCACGCCGATACCGCCTTCGCGGGCAATGGCGATAGCGAGTGCAGCCTCGGTGACAGTGTCCATAGCGGCAGACACCAGAGGAACGTTCAGAACAATGTTACGTGAAAAGCGGGTCTGGAGGTTTACATCCCTCGGAAGTACTTCGGAATAGGCCGGAATCAAAAGGACATCATCGAATGTCAGGCCATCCATTTTTACTTTTTCTGCAATAAATGACATAGGTTGGCTAAGATTTTATTGCATGCAAAGTTAAACATTTTTTGCGACATCTTGAGTATTTTTTTACACAAAAGTTTTCGTAACTTTGCGCTACAAACCGACAATAGCTTTAAATAATGCTCGTACTGTATCGCATCTATCAAATATTCATTATGTTGCCGCTTCTGGTGGTGGTCACCATCCTTGCGGCCGTGATCACTGTAGCAGGCTGCGCCCTTGGCGGCGGCAAATGGTGGGGCTACTATCCGGCCGCGCTCTGGGGCCGCATAATATGCTGGATTTCATTTGTTAGGGTGACGGTGAGCGGCCGCGGGAACATATCGCGCTCCACGAGCTATGTGTTTGTGGCCAACCATCAGGGAGCCTACGACATATTCAGCATCTACGGCTATCTGCACCACAATTTCCGCTGGATGATGAAGGCGAGCCTGCGCAGGATACCGTTCGTAGGCTATGCCTGCGAGGTGTCGAAGCAGATCTACGTCGACAAATCGTCGGCCACAGCCCTGAAGCACACCATGGAGCGCGCCGAGCAGATGCTGAGCAACGGTATGTCGATAGTTGTATTTCCGGAAGGTGCCCGCACCTACACCGGCAAAGTGGGCACATTCAAGCGCGGCGCTTTCTCGCTGGCCCAGGAATTCAGACTGCCGATAGTGCCGATCACCATCGACGGCGCCTATAAAGTGCTGCCGCGCACATCAAAATGGCCGCACTGGGGCCATATACATCTGACCATCCACAAACCCATAGTGCCTGACAGCGCCGAAGGCCATGACATGCCGAAGGCCATGGCTCAGAGCCGCGAAGCCATTCTCAGCGCGCTGCCCGAAAATTTACAGGATTAACTTCATATCTCCTAACTTTTCTCACTGACAGTTGTTGTAGACATTGGCGTGTGACCGCGTCAACGAACCGCCATTTTGTCAGTCATGACTGACAGAGATTATCTTTGGCACAATGATTGCATTATCCAACAACAGAAGAACAAAATCATATAACATAACTCATAACTAACTTACAATTATGAATCTCAAACCATTAGCCGACCGTGTAATCATCCTCCCCTCGCCTGCCGAGGAAGTAACCGTGGCCGGTATCATCATCCCCGACTCAGCGAAAGAAAAACCTCTGAAAGGCCGTGTTGTAGCCGCAGGCACAGGCACAAAAGATGAAGAAATGATTCTCAAGACTGACGATGAAGTGATTTTCGGCAAATATGCAGGAACCGAAATAGAATTCGAGGGCGAAAAATACCTCATCATGCGTCAGAGCGATGTGCTGGCTGTCGTGACCAAATAAAAAAGTCCCGCACATCCCCCCCCCACACACATATTAATATATACCGTAATTAAAAATTCAAGCAGAAATGGCTAAAGAAATAAAATTCGAGATAAAAGCTCGCGAAGAGCTCAAAAAAGGTGTCGACGCACTTGCCGATGCCGTTAAGGTAACCCTCGGCCCCAAAGGCCGCAACGTGATCATCGATAAGAAATTCGGTGCACCCCACATCACCAAGGACGGTGTCAGCGTGGCCCGCGAAGTGGAACTTGAGGATCCCTTCCAGAACATGGGCGCACAGCTCGTGAAGGAAGTTGCCTCCAAGACCGGCGATGACGCAGGCGACGGCACAACCACCGCTACCGTATTGGCTCAGGCCATCATCAACGTTGGTCTCAAGAACGTGGCCGCAGGCGCCAACCCCATGGACATCAAGCGCGGTATCGACAAGGCCGTGGCCGTTGTAGTAAGCAACATCCGCGAAATGTCGGAAGAAGTAGGCGACGACTTCAAGAAGATCGAGGACGTGGCCCGCGTATCGGCCAATAACGACGAAAACATAGGCCGTCTCATCGCCGAGGCCATGAAGAAGGTGAAAAAAGAAGGCGTTATCACCGTTGACGAAGCCAAAGGCACCGAAACCACCGTTGACATCGTTGAAGGCATGCAGTTTGACCGCGGCTATATCTCGCCCTACTTCGTGACCAACACCGAAAAAATGGAATGTGAGATGGATTCACCCTATATCCTTCTTTACGACAAAAAAATATCCAACCTCAAGGACCTTCTCCCCATCCTCGAAGCCAGCGCACAGAGCGGCCGTCCGCTTTTGATCATCGCCGAGGACGTTGACCAGGAAGCTCTCGCCACACTGGTTGTGAACCGTCTGCGCGGCTCGCTGAAGATCTGCGCTGTCAAGGCTCCCGGCTTCGGTGACCGCCGCAAAGAGATGCTCGAAGATATCGCCGTGCTCACCGGCGGTGTGGTAATCTCCGAGGAGAAAGGCATGAAGCTCGAATCAGCCACCATCGACTTCCTCGGCCGTGCCGAAAAGATCGAGGTGAACAAAGAGAACACCACCATAATCAACGGCGCCGGTGCCAAGGACGCCATCGCAGCCCGCGTGGCTCAGATCAAGGCTCAGATCGAAAAGACCACCAGCGACTATGACCGCGAGAAACTCCAGGAACGTCTGGCCAAGCTGGCCGGCGGTGTGGCAGTGCTCCATATCGGCGCACCCAGCGAAGTGGAGATGAAAGAAAAGAAGGATCGCGTAGACGACGCCCTTTCGGCCACCCGTGCCGCCATTGCCGAGGGTATCGTGCCCGGCGGCGGTGTAGCCTACATCCGCTGCGTGGCTCAGCTCGAAGGCCTCAAAGGCGACAACGATGACGAGACCACCGGTATCATGATCGTGAAACGCGCCATCGAAGAACCCCTCCGTCAGATCGTTGCCAACGCAGGCGTGGAAGGCGCAGTGGTGGTTCAGAAAGTCAAGGAAGGCACCGGCGACTTCGGTTACAACGCCCGCACCGACAAATATGAGAACCTCATGGCAGCCGGCGTTATCGACCCCGCCAAGGTTACCCGCGTGGCTCTGGAAAACGCTGCCTCGATTGCCGGCATGTTCCTCACCACCGAATGTGTCATCGCCGAGAAGAAAGAAGAGAATCCCGCTCCCGCAATGCCCGCACCCGGTATGGGCGGCATGGGCGGCATGATGTAAAAAAACTTATATAATCCTATATAAACCCGGACGAAACGGATCTGAAGAATTTAAATTCAGAAAAACCTTCGTCCGGGTTTTATTATTTCATTTATTATGGAACAGCGTCATAAAGTTCTCCTCATCAACGGCAGCCCCAAGCCCAAAGGGTGCATAGCCCGCGCATTTGACGAAATAGAAAACACTCTCCACTCGCTCGACATCGACACGCAGCGAATCGACGTAGCCGGCCAGGACATCCGCGGCTGCATAGCCTGCATGCACTGCCGCACAGCCGGAAAATGCGTGTTTGACGACATTGTCAACCGCACCGCTCCCCTCCTTGCCGAAGCTGACGGCCTCATCGTGGGCACTCCCACATACTATGCCGGCTCCAACGGCTCGGTAATATCACTCCTCGACCGCCTCTTCTACAGCACAGCCACTACGGTCGACAAGACCATGAAAGTGGGCGCCGCCGTGGTGTCGTCGCGCCGCGCCGGCAGCACATCGGCCTTTGACGAAATCAACAAATACTTCACCATCTGCTCTATGCCCATAGCCGCATCGACCTACTGGAACGAAGTCCACGGCTACACCGGCGAGGACGTGGAGCACGATCTCGAAGGCCTGCAGACCATGCGTAACCTCGCCCGCAACATGGCCTTCCTCATCCGCGCCATAGCCGACCGCAAAGCCGCCGACGGCCTCCCCGAACAGGAACGCGGCACCTTTACCAGCTTCTTCGCCGAGCGCTGAGCCCCCCTCTTCAACCAAAATTCATTTAAAAAGCGGAGAAAAGCCTGCAATAACTTGCATATATCAAAATAAACGCCTACCTTTGCACCGAAAATAAGCCTTCCGAGGCCCACAAAACTACGAATGGAGAGGTGGGTGAGTGGCTGAAACCACCAGTTTGCTAAACTGACGTAGGAGCAATCCTACCACGAGTTCGAATCTCGTCCTCTCCGCCAAATAAGCCGAACCGTCAGGTCCGGCTTATTTGCTTAAAAAACTTACCTTATCCATGATGAATGATATCGTTGTAGGAATGGGTGAAGCACTCTGGGATGTGCTCCCCGAAGGCAAGAAGATCGGCGGCGCGCCGGCTAACTTTGCCTACCATGTAAAGCAGTTCGGACTGCCGAGCTGTGTGGTCAGCGCCGTGGGCAATGACGCGCTCGGCAAAGAGATAATCGAAAATTTCACATCCAAGGGTCTTACCCAGCTGATTGCCGAAGTGCCCTACCCCACAGGCACAGTGCAGGTGGAAATTGACCCTGCAGGTGTGCCTCAGTACGAAATCAAAGAGAACGTGGCCTGGGACAACATCCCTTACACAGCCCCTCTCGAGCAGCTTGCCGAAAAGACCCGTGCGGTGTGCTTCGGTTCGCTTGCTCAGCGCAATGTGGTGTCACGCAACACCATCAACCGCTTCCTTGACGCTATGCCGCAGACGGATGACACTCTCGTGGTGTTCGATGCCAATCTCCGTCAGGGCTTCTACAACAAGGAAATCCTCTGCAACTCCATGAAGCGCTGCAACACACTGAAGATTAACGATGAAGAGCTCGTGACCGTCAGCCGCATGTTCGGCTATCCCGGCATCGACCTTCAGGACAAATGCCGGATACTTCTCGGCAAATACAACCTCAAGATGCTCATCCTCACCTGCGGCATCAACGGCAGCTACGTGTTCACACCCGGCGACGTATCCTTCCAGACTACACCCAAAGTAGCGGTTGCCGACACCGTAGGAGCCGGCGACAGCTTCACCGCCGCCTTCATATCCTCGATCCTCAAAGGCAAATCCATCCGGGAGGCCCATTCCCGCGCCGTCCGCACCTCAGCCTACGTCTGTACAAAAGAGGGAGCGATGCCTGTTCTCCCCGCAGACCTAACAGACTGACACTCACCAAACAAACCATATCCGCTCTCCCCGCTCCCGCCCAAGGAAGCGGGGAGCCGCCATATAATCACCAGCCGCCGAGGGTTTGGGCGGCTTTTTGGAGGGTAGCGGTCAAGGCGTCCCGGGATAAAGTGATGGTGGAGGATCGGGATTGCGATTCGAGTTCGGCGGCAGCGGGAACCGGGATGTCGACCATGTAGATGCGACGGGCGTGAGCAAGGGTGCCGGCGCGATGACGGCTCCATAGCTCGGCCATCAGTTTGTCAATACCTTCGGGCGATTTGAGAATTTGTGTCATAACAGCTTGTTTTTGGGGCAAAATTAGCCGCATGCTGTCGCAAATCTTCATACACCATTTGTTTTTCTTCAAATAAAGTGTATCCGATCATTAGACCGAGCAAAAACGACCAACACAAACAACTAACTATCAACACTCTACGCAAATCTTTCTTTGTAAAGAAAAAAAATCACCAAAATCTTTCCTTACAAAGAAAGATTTTTGTAACTTTGTGAAAATTCGATTGTTATGGAACGTATTTATGAAATATCCGCCAGATTGACCGACGAACTTGATGCAAAAATTCATCGCTATCTTTATGATAAAATTGCATGGGCCGATCGGCTTATAATGATAAAAGGCGCACGAGGCGTAGGCAAAACCACTCTTTTAAAGCAGCGATGCAAAGAGCTGGGAGATAAGGGAGTATATGCCTCAATGGATCAATTGTTCTTTACCGACCATACAATAATCGAACTTGCCGATTATCATTACAAACACGGCGGCACTCATCTCTATCTGGATGAGGTTCACCGCTATCCGCGCCCAAACTGGGAGCAGGAGTTGAAAAATATATATGACAGCTATCCCGGACTGCATATTGTGGTGACAGGTTCGTCATTACTCCATCTCAACAGCAAGATTGCCGATCTCTCACGTCGTGTTGCGGTATATGAAATGCGCGGACTATCATTTCGCGAATATCTTAATTTCACCGGCAGTTACGATTTTACTTCGCTGGAACTCACTGAAATTCTGAGCAATCATCGTGCTTTAGCATCCGATATCTCTTCAAAGATCAAGGCCATCAGTGAATTTGAAAAATATCTCCGGCAGGGCTATTACCCTTTCTTCTTGGAATGTTCGGAGTCGACTTACGCTCAGAGAGTTGAACGGCTTGTCCTATCGGTTATCGACATCGACATACCGGCTGTCGCTCCCATAGAATATGAAACACAGCTCAAACTTAAGAAGCTATTGGTTATACTCGCCGAACAAGTGCCCTTTGTACCCAACATTACCAACCTGTCAAGAGATGTGGAGGTAACCCGAAATCAACTGATGAAGTATTTCACGCTTCTGAGCGAGGGCTCAGTGCTTCGTACACTTTCCGACAGCACCACACAGCCAAAACGCGCCGCCAAACCCGAAAAGATTCTCTTTGACAATCCGTCAGTGATGCAGGCCTTTGGAATAATCCACAAGATTGGCACACTGCGTGAATCATTTGTCGCCTCTATGTTGAGTTATAAAGGACAGCTCTTTGCCGCAAAAGAGGGTGATTTTCTGCTTGACCGTAATTATCTGTTTGAAGTCGGCGGCAAGAACAAAGGATTCTCGCAGATTGCCGACAAGCCCAACAGTTACGTTTTGGCCGACAACATAGAAACCGGCATAGGAAATAAAATCCCTATCTGGCTGCTCGGGTTCCTGTATTAGACAAATTTACGATTATTTTTCGGAGGGTTAGAGGCGGTGGATTTGGACGCCTTCGGGGATGGCGCCTTCGGCGAGGATACAGGCAGCCGGGAGAGTTATCTCGCTTAAGGATGTGCCGGCAAAGGCGTACTCCCCTATCCTGCGGAGCGTGGCGGGGATTTCTATGTGGGTCAGGTGAGTGAGACCGGCGAAGGCGAAATCACCTATCGATTCCAGAACGCCGGGGAGATGGATTTCGCGGAGGTGATGATTGTCCATGAAGGCATGTGAAGGAAGCCTACGCAAGGTGTCGGGCAAGGTCAGGCTCTCGAGACCGGTACAGCCTGATATCGGGAACCACAGGCGATCATTTTCTCTACCATAAATCCAGTAATCCAACCCATATTCGTCGGAATCGGGATATTCATCCTCCATATCCCAACGGACATCCGGCGGCATGGTGAGCCTTTTTATCTCACTTAAATATTCGGGGCATGATTCCAGAAAGACGGCTAATTCGGCTGTTTCTTCAAATTTTTCGGGCAAAATAACCTCATGCAGCAGTTCCCCGGTTCCTTGCGCTTCTATCCTGACGGGGAGTTCGGAGGAGGGATTGCGGCGAGTGTCAAACCATCGGTAATAGTCGATGCTTATCCATTCGGAATCTTGGTTCATTCCTTCATAACATTCATGCTCGCGGTGAATCCAGCCGATGTCAGGAAGAATAAAATGCTGAAGAGAGGGACAGTTGCGAAAATAATTCGCAAAGCCGGCGAGCGGTTCTTCGGCAAATTCCACGGTGGTGAGTTTCGGGCAGTTGCAGAGACAATTGCCGGCCGCCTGCCAGAATGTGCGGGGAAACCGGAATGTGGTGATATTCTGATAATCAGATATATTCGTCAGAATTGCAACACTGTCGGGGATGATGAGCTTACTGACATCAAGTCCACGAAGGTTTATGCCGTCATACACTTCGCACTCCACTTTTCTTTGGAAATCGTTGGGCGACACCGGAGGGCAGAAGCCTTTCACCTCCACTACCGTGAGGTCCAATCCTGTCAATGTTATCTCGGAGGGAAGCTTCAATGTGCCGCGAAGCTTTTTTGCACCGGATATGCCGACCAGAGTCACCGGATAGCCTATACCCTTTCCCTTTCCCGGATAAAACCAAAACCAGTCACTCATCCGCCAATAGCAGCCGTCGGTGACAAAAATCTCATTGCTCCTCTCGGAGGAAAGATAATCGTAGCGCGACTGCTCGTCGGGCATCGCGGCAAGCCGAAGGAGAAGCTGCTCAGTGCGGCCTTCGGCGGTTTCGAGTTCGTTGAGCAAGCGCTGACGGTAAATGTTTTCGTTCATGGTGCTTGTGATCGAGTCAATGCCGCCCGCATTGAGAGGATGCGGGCGGCATGTGTTGTGTTATCAGGTGGATTATTTCAGGGCGGGAATCTGACGGATTACTTCCAGCATGAGGTTGTAGGCTTCCTCCATTTCCTGAAGGTCAGCATATTCACGCACTGAGTGGATCTCGTGCTGGCCGCTGAACAGGCACATACCGCCGTTGAGCCCCTTGGCGGCGAACATTGATGCGGTGGTGCCGGCCCGCTCATCGATAAATCGGATCTGCTTGCCGGTCTTAGCGGCGGCATTCTCTATTAGTTCCTGAGCGCGGGGATGGAGTGTGTAGGCCACATTCTCATACTGCAGCCCGTCAAAAAGTATTTCGGTCCTGACATTAGGGAACTCGCGGGCCACCCGGGCGAGGCCGTCCTTGATAATCAGGTCGAAGCGTTCACCCTCGGCCTTGTCGAAATAACGGATACGGGTCTGGACGGTCACATCGATTCCCTTTTCTTCCTGTTCAAAAGTCCAGGGCTGGATATAGCCCTGACGGCCTTCGGTGTTTTCCGGGCGACATTCCACAGGCACCGAGGCTATGAACGTGGCGGCGGCGCCAACGGCATCGCCGAGCTTTTCGGCTTTCGCGCGGGCCGGATGGGCATCACGGCCATAGAACTTGACAGTCAGTCCACGGGCGGTGAAATTATTGTTGGTGATCTCCTCTCCTCCGGTTCCGTCGATGTCAAAAAGGATGTCGGGCGAGAATTGCTCCGGATCGATGAATTCGGCGGCACGGCCCACATCCTCGTTGGGGCAGAAAGCAAACATCACCTCGCCATGCTTGAGCTTCTTGTCGCCAAGCAGAGTACGGATCAGCTGAATGGCAATGGTGCAGCCGCATTTGTCGTCGGCACCGAGCAGCGTGGTTCCGTCGGTGCGGACTATGGTGTGACCGTCAAGCGTATCGATAATAGGCCTGATGCCGGAGCCGGGGCGATCAGGCGTGACATCGAGATGGCAGCTTATGCCGAGGCTCGGGCATTGCGTCCCGACATTGGCCGGGATTCTGACATAGAGGTAATTATGCTCCGAAAGCACTACCGTGACGCCCTTGGCGCCGTTGCGGGCTATCGCGTCCTCAACATCAGCTTTGAGTGCAAGAGCCATATCGTGCTGGCCCGGGGTACACTGAATGTTTTCATTTGACTGGCTGTCAATTGAAGCATACTTGACAAAGGTTTCAAGCATCTGATCCTGAACCGGGTTACCTGCCATAGCTCCTAATCCTACTAAGGCTAAGGCCAAAAGTGCATAGCTTTTCATAATAATTGGTTATTAACGTTGTAACTGTCGCAAATATAATGCTTTAATCTTATTTATCGCGATATTTCAGAAGAATAATTCAATTATCAGGCGTTTTTTGTTACCTGTGAAGGGAAAAGGTCTGATGGATATGGACGAAAACGAAGGATTAGTTATTGTGACCGAAAGGCTTGTGCTGCGGCCGTGGCGGCTGTCGGATGCCGAGGCGCTTTATAAATATGCGTCGGACGAACGAGTTTGCCGTATGGCTTTATGGCCGCGGCACACTTCGGTGGAGATGAGCCAAAGCGTGATCCGTGATTTCTTTATACCGAACCCCGTGACACTGGCCATGGTGCTCCGCTCTACAGGTGAGGCGATAGGCTGCATAGGGCTTGTGCCGCAGGGATGCGAACATTACCCCCTGCTCCCGGGCGAGCGGGAGGTGGGTTACTGGGTGGGGCATCCCTACTGGGGCCGGGGACTGACCACCGAAGCGCTCCGGGCGCTCATCGGCTATTGCCGCGACACGCTGCATCTGCCGTCACTGCTGATCACGCTTGACGCCCGGAATATCGGCTCGCGGCGCGTGGCCGAGAAATGCGATTTCACGTGGGTTGAGGACTATGTGCTGTGTGCTTCAGCGGGTAAAGCCTACCGCCTTATACTATAAAAACTGCCCGACTCATCGAGAGTGTCGGGCAGTTTATCATTCTTAAATTAAAGGGAATCAGAAGAGGCGTTCGGGGTAGGTGCCGTCAGCGTGGAGCTGGGCGAATTTCTCTACCACACCGGGACGGTCGGCCGAGTAGGTCACGCCGAACCATTTCGAATCGGTGTCGAGCACTTTCACCGTGGCCTCGCCGTTCTTGATGAGAGTGTCGATGCAGAGGGGGATGAAGAATTCGGCCTTGGGGGTGTTGATGTCGCGGTCAAGGAATTTCTTGAATTCGCGCTCGCTGTAGTCGAAATAGTCGGGAGTGAAACCCCAGAGGTTCATCGACACGGGGGTGGTAGGCTCGAGGGTCTGAACCACGCCGTTTTCGTCGGTGAACACGATACGGTGTTCAGGATCGTAGCTGATGGCTGTGCGCTCAACCACGTCGGTGAGCAGGCCTTCAGGCGAGGTGGTGCATACGCCGCGGGCCACCGAGCCGTTCTCGGTCATGGTGTTGCCAACACGGAAGCCCACCATGCAGTAGTCGCCCTTGCGGTCGCGCTCGCGGCTCAGCTCCTTGGCCATCACCTCGAAGGCGTTGCGGCCATAGAAATCGTCGGCGTTGATCACGGCAAACGGCTCTTTGATAGCGTCCTTGCCCATGAGCACGGCATGGTTGGTGCCCCAGGGTTTGGTGCGGTCAACGGGGCAGGTATAGCCCTCGGGGAGGTCGTTGATTGACTGGAACACGACCTCAACGGGGATGTGTCCCTCATATTTGCTCAGAATCTTTTCGCGGAAATCCTGCTCGAAATCCTTGCGGATCACAAACACAATCTTGCCGAAGCCGGAGTGGATGGCATCGTAGATCGAGTAGTCCATAATGGTCTCGCCGTGGGGACCTAAACCGTCGAGCTGTTTGAGCCCGCCGTAACGGCTGCCCATACCGGCAGCAAGAACGAAGAGTGTAGGTTTCATCATGTGATGGATTGGGATTATGTTGTTATTTGGTTGAAAAATCAAAAACTATTGTCTGATGATAGGTCTCGCCGGGATAAAGCTGGGTGGTGGGGAAGTCGGCATGATTGGGCGAGTCAGGCATCGACTGACATTCTATGGCCACGCCGTCGTAGTCGTCGTAGCTGCGTCCGGCCTTGTTGAGAGGCGAACCGGCGAGCCAGTTGCCGGTGTAGACCTGAGCTGCGGGCTGGGTGGTGAACACTTTCAGCACTCGGCCTGATGAGGGAGCTTCGAGCGTAGCCACATGCTTCAGGGAGCCTTTCTTATAATTATCCACTATCCAGCAGTTGTCATAGCCCTTGCCATAGTTGAGGGCGGCGAAATCGGCCTTTATGTCGCGGCCGATGATCTTGGGCTCGGTGAAATCCATCGGGGTGCCGCCCACGGGAGCCATCTCGCCCGTGGGGATAAGAGTTTCGTCAGTAGGCAAATAGCGCGAGGCGTCGATCCATAGCTTATGGTCGAGGACTGAGCCTGCGTTGTGGCCTTCGAGGTTCCAGTAGCAATGGTTGGTCAGGTTGACTACTGTGGGAGCGTCAGTTGTGGCCTTGAGTTCGAGAGTGAGCACACAGTCGTCGCTCCAGGTATAGCGGGCTTCGGCCTCGAGGGTGCCGGGATAATGCTCCTCGCCGTCGGGGCTGGTGCGGCTGAACACCACGGCGTCGCCGTCAATTCTTGACTGCCATATCTGATTCTGAAAGCCTTCGGGGCCGCCATGGAGCGCATTTGGACCGTTGTTGACGGCCAGCTGATAGTCATGGCCGTCTACGCGCAGATGGCCGCGGGCAATGCGGTTGGCGTAACGTCCGGGCACCTTGCCGGCGCAGGGGCCGTCAGCTATATAATCGGCCGGATCGGCATAACCGAGGGCCACATCATCAAGCTTGCCTGAAGCGTCGGGCACTTTCACGCTGACAATGCCTGCACCGAGACTTGACACGGTGACTTCGGCACCTTTGGCGTTAACCATGGTATAAAGAGTGATTTCACCCTTGGGCGAATCGGCTTTCTGAATTTTGATTTCCATTGATTTGAGATTTGAGGTAGGTTTTCAATTTACAAATGTAATGAAAAATTACGGGTCGTCACACATTTATCACACAATTTTTGGTAACTTTGCGAATCATTTGCCTTGATTATATAATTAGATATGGGAAAAATTATACTTACCGGCGACCGCCCTACCGGACGCCTCCATTTAGGACATTACGTAGGCTCGCTGCGCCGCCGCGTTGAGCTGCAGAATTCCGGCGAGTTCGAGAAGATATTCGTGATGATTGCCGACGCGCAGGCATTGACCGACAATGCCGACAACCCCGAAAAGGTGCGTCAGAACGTCATCGAAGTGGCTCTGGACTATCTGTCGGCCGGCATCGACCCCGCCAAGACCACCATCTTCATCCAGACCCAGGTGCCTGAGCTATGCGAGCTCGCCTTTTACTATATGAACCTGGTGACCGTGAGCCGTGTGCAGCGCAACCCCACGGTAAAGACCGAGATCAAGATGCGCAACTTCGAGCAGTCGATCCCCGTGGGATTCTTCTGCTACCCCGTGAGCCAGGCTTCCGACATCACCGCTTTCAAGGCCACCACAGTGCCCGCCGGCGAGGACCAGGCCCCGATGGTCGAGCTCACACGCGAGATTGTCAACCGCTTCAACAACACCTACGGCCCCGTGCTCGTGGAGCCCGAGATACTGCTTCCGCAGAACGTGGCCTGCCAGCGCCTGCCGGGAACCGACGGCAAAGCCAAGATGAGCAAGAGCCTCGGCAACTGCATCTACCTCTCCGACACCACCAAGGAGGTGAAGAAGAAGGTCAACAGCATGTATACCGACCCGCTCCACCTCACCATCGACTCTCCCGGACACCTCGAGGGCAACTGCCCCTTTATCTATCTCGACGCCTTCAGCACCGATGAGCATTTTGAGCGATATCTGCCCGACTATAAAAACCTCCAGGAGCTCAAGGACCACTACACACGCGGAGGCGTGGGCGACGGAACGGTCAAGAAACTGCTGTTTAACGTGATAGAGGAGATGCTCACACCCATCCGCGAACGCCGCCGCCACTATGAGCAGAACATCCCCGAGGTATATGAAATCCTACGTCAGGGCTCGGAAACGGCCCGCGCCACAGCCGCCAAAACCCTCGACGAGGTGCGCCAGGCCATGCGTATCAACTATTTCGACGATCAGGAGCTCATCAAAGCCCAGGCCGAACGCTACAAATAGAACTAATCATAAAAAAAAACACCTGCAGTTCCGTCTCCACGGGATTGCAGGTGATTTTTTATATCTATCGATCTCAGAGGCGCCCGGCGAGAATATCTCCGGCTATGAATACCTCGGCGCGGAGGTGGGCCGACGGGTTGTCGGCGATAGCGCGGAGGGCATCGCGGTCCATCGTGCGGAAGGCGCTCAGATACAGCGGGTCGCGGCGGTTATAGAGGGCCATTGCGGCGTTTTCAAGCTCTGTGCGGGTGTGGAGCGAAGGGTTGCGGAGGATCACGAAGAGGCTCTCCGACGTGCGGTCGTCAGATTCGCTCCGGCGAAGCTCGTCGTGGCTGACCGTGACATCGCTATCGGGCTTGCGCCACGACACATAACCGTCATCAGACGGAGTTTGAGGAGCTACCGACGGACGATTCCGCATCATAGGAGGAGTAGGAGGAATCGGAGCAGGAGCTGCTTCCAGTGCGCTATATTCCACGCCGTCTTTAAACATCGACAGCACAATGCCGCCGAGTGTCAGCGCGATGCCAATCCATGTGGCGATTTGTCCGAATTCAAACACCGAGCCATCCTGACCCTTCGAATCAAAATAAATGCCGATCCCCACTAACGTAGTCACGAAGGCTACGGCCATAATCAGCATACCCATAGCGCTGTAGCGGTTGGTTTTCAACACCGTGCGCATCCCCACTCTCAGCAGGCCGATAGCCATCATCAGGAAGGATATAGGGAATATTGCGAGTATCATTATTAACATTGACACACCTTCAGAATCTTTCACCAGATCGTGCATAATCTCGAACGCGAAGCCGTCATGATCTTTGGCGCCATAACATATCATGAAGAACAGTATGGCCGGAAGCAAAGCGCCGATAAAGGCAGTGTAACAAGCAACGCGGGCACCATACGATTTCCTTGCTATCATGAAGAAGCCTGCGGCCATCAGCAGGCAGCCAATAAGCGGCCCGAGCAACGTGTCAGGATAAATGAGACCTTTGATTAATGTGGTAATTACCAGCAGTTTTTTCTCTTGAAAACCAATAAAGGATTCTCCGTCTCCGGTCAGAGGCAACACGAATGCGAGCAGAAATCCGAAAGCGATAGCCCCGAGGCCGAACTTCGACAGCTGAATGGCCTCGCGGGGGTTGGAATCAATTGTGGATGACATTATTATATTATGTTAATGAGTTAACGGGTTGCGAGGGCGTCGGCGGCAGCAAGGACTTCGGCGCGGAGATGTAAGGCCGGCGACTTGATGATGGCTTCGAGGGCCGTGCTGTCCATCGCCCGGAAAGCGCTCAGATAATGCTCGTCGTGGCGTTTGTAAAGCTCCATTGCAGCTTCCTCAAGCTCCGGGCGTGTGTAGGATGCATGATTAGTCAGTACACCGAGCAGATCAGCCGAGGTCATTGAAGTCCATGGATTCGTTACCGGAGTCTGGGGAACATTAGCAGACGCGGCCTCATAAGCCATGGCGCCTACTGACGAAGGGTATACATCCTCCTCAATATCGCCTTCAAGCTGAGGACAGTCAAGCGCAACTGCACCTAATAGTCCGGCAATCAACAGCAAGGAGCCGACAAAAGGAGATATCTCTATCAGATCTAAAATAATACCGCCGTTTTGCCCATAGCTTCCATATGGATTGGATTCCTCAGAGTAAATCCCCAAAAGTAACAGCACATAAAAGCAACCAAGTACAATGGATCCGATGTAGGCGAGATTAATTCCGCGGAGATTGGACCACGTTTTAAGCTTGTAGAATCCTGAGGCAAGCCCAAAGAACACCCCGGCTAAAATAATGCAGCTGATTACTGCAAACCGAAACATATTTTCATAAGAAGCCCCGGGGTTCCCGACAAATGCCATGAAATTTCCAAAACTGGATCTGGCATCCTCGATTTCCCATATTTTCCATTGAATATAAGAAAAAACCGCCAGATAAACGATCATTAAAATTGCCATGGTCATTAAACCATTACGATTGTCCTGATCTTCGAAAGGCCTGCGTGCTATGAAGAAACCTACAATCATCATGATTGCCCCTACGATCATCATTGACACCATAGAGGATACGTTTTCGGGATCTCGCATGATGTATAATAAGTCAAAGACAGAATCTAAGAGCAGGAAAGGCAATAATAATGAAAGAAATGCACCTATGGCTGCCAATGCTAAGCCGAATTTCGCGGATTTGACACTCCCCGAGTGTGCGGGTGATTCGTCGTACATGTCAATCATGGTAGAAGAATTTAAGAGGGTGAATAATTAAATAGTGATAAAAATGATTTATTTCTGCAAATATAGGGATATAAACTCAATATCACCAATTTATTGCCAACAAAAATCATCTCGCCAAAAAATATACCCTCAAAATAAGGTTGCAATATTATAAATCGCGCTAAAAGTTGTGATGCTGAGCCTAAAAATTGGTAACTTTGCATCATGGACTTCAAATTAGATGCTACAGTTAACGGCAGCAATGCCCGCGCGGGCGAGATAACCACCGACCACGGCAAGATTCTGACGCCGGTGTTCATGCCCGTAGGTACGCTCGGCAGCGTCAAGGGCGTTCACCAGCATGAGCTGCGCGACGATATAAAAGCTCAGATCATTCTGGGCAACACTTACCATCTGTATCTGCGACCCGGCATTGAGATCCTTCGTCAGGCCGGAGGTCTCCACAAATTCAACGGCTGGGAGCGGCCGATCCTCACCGACAGCGGCGGCTTCCAGGTGTTCTCGCTCTCCGACAACCGCAAGCTCACCGAGGAGGGAGCTCATTTCCGCTCGCATATCGACGGTTCGAAGCACCTCTTCACCCCCGAGGGCGTGGTTGACATCGAACGCACCATTGGCGCCGACATCATGATGGCCCTTGACGAGTGTCCTCCCGGCATGGCTGACTATTCATACGCCAAGAAATCGCTGGGGCTCACCCACCGATGGCTGGCCCGCGGCTGGAAACGCTATAAGGAAACCGAAGGGCTCTACGGTTATTCGCAGGCCTACTTCCCTATAGTCCAGGGGGTGAGATTTCCCGACCTGCGCCGCGAATCGGCGAAATATGTCAGCGACTTCGGCGCCGACGGCAATGCTATAGGCGGTCTGGCCGTAGGCGAGCCCACCGAAGTGATGTATGAGATGATAGAGGTGGTCAACGAGATTCTGCCCAAGGAAAAGCCCCGCTATCTGATGGGCGTAGGCACCCCGGCCAACATCCTCGAGGCCATTGACCGCGGAGTAGACATGATGGACTGCGTGATGCCCACGCGCAACGGCCGCAACGGCATGCTCTTCACCGCCAACGGCGTGATGAACATGCGCAACAAGAAATGGGCCGACGACTTCTCCCCTATCCAGGAGGACGGCCCGAGCTATGTGGACCGCGCATATTCCAAAGCTTACCTGCGCCATCTGTTCATCAGTCAGGAGCTGCTGGCCATGCAGATAGCCTCGATCCACAATCTCGCCTTCTACCTGTGGCTTACCGGCGAGGCGCGCAAGCATATCATAGCCGGCGACTTCCCCGCATGGAAGGCCGATATGGTGGAGCGTGTGACACGCCGCCTCTGACACTTCAACACCTTTCAGCCAAACAGAAATCATGAAACCAATCAAACTGCCCGACATACGCTCACCGTTCAAGATCCTTGACCGGTATATCATCGGCAAATTTCTGGGCACATACGTGTTTGCCATCATACTGATTCTGGCCATCACCGTGATGTTTGACATCAACGAGAAGCTCGATGCATTTCTAAAGGCTCCGCTTAAGGCCACACTGTTTGACTACTTCCTCAACTTCCTACCCTACTTCGCCAACCAGTTCAGTCCGCTGTTCACGTTCATCGCCGTGATCTTCTTCACATCGAAGCTGGCCGACAATTCCGAAATCATAGCCATGCTGTCAAGCGGCATGAGCTACCGGCGGTTCATGCGCCCTTACCTGGTGTCGGCCGCAGTCATAGCGGCCCTGACCTACGTGCTGAGCGCCTACATCATCCCGCCGGCCAACGTCAAGCGAATAGATTTCACCAACACTTACGTCAAGAACAAACGTGTGGACTACGGCTCCAACATCCAGCTGCAGGTGGCTCCGGGCCAGATTGCCTATATAGGCCGCTACGACAACCGAACCCGTACCGGCTACAAGTTCACCCTCTGGTCATTCGAAGGCAAAACCCTGTCGAGCAGCCTTACAGCACAGTCAATCCGCTATGACTCAGCCAATCACTGGCAGGTGCGTGATTATATGATCCGCGATTTCGACGGCAACCACGAGAAGATTCACCGCGGCACCAAACTCGACACCATCATACCCATAGAGCCGCGTGACTTCCTAATCTCCAAGAATGACCACGAGATGATGACCACCCCTGACCTCAAGAACTATATCGACCATCAGAAGCAGCGAGGCGTGGCCAATATCAAGGGCTTCGAGATAGAATATTACCGTCGGTTCGCCATGACCGCCGCGGCGTTTATCCTCACCGTGATAGGCATGTCACTCTCGTCAAAGAAAGTCAAAGGCGGCATGGGCATCAACATCGGCATCGGCCTTGTGCTGAGCTTCAGCTACATCCTGTTTATGACCGTGACATCGACGTTTGCCATCTCGGGCTACACGTCGCCGGCCATAGCGATGTGGATCCCCAATTTCATCTACCTGATAATAGCCGTGATCCTCTATTACCGCGCCTCCCGCGGATAATCCACACAAACAAAGATATGACATAAACACGGGAGGCAGCGAAAACCGCTGCCTCCCGTGTTTATGTCATCATGCGCCGCGGGTCAGTCGCCCATGGTGCGGAGAAGTTCGTCGTTGGATGATGTGCGCTCCATGCGGTCCTTGATGAACTCCATGGCTTCGATGGAATTGCGGTCAGAGAGGAAGCGGCGGAGGATCCACATGCGGTTGAGGGTCTCTTCGCGCAGAAGCAGGTCGTCGCGGCGGGTTGAGGACGCCATGATGTCGACGGCCGGGAAGATGCGCTTGTTGGAGAGCTTGCGGTCAAGCTGAAGCTCCATGTTGCCGGTGCCCTTGAATTCCTCGAAGATCACCTCGTCCATCTTTGAGCTGGTCTCTGTCAGGGCTGTGGCTATGATGGTGAGCGAGCCGCCGTTCTCAATGTTACGGGCTGCGCCGAAGAAGCGCTTGGGCTTCTGGAGGGCGTTGGCGTCGACACCGCCGGAGAGAATCTTGCCCGAGGCAGGCGACACGGTGTTGTAGGCGCGGGCAAGGCGGGTGATGGAGTCGAGAAGGATCACTACGTCATGACCGCACTCCACAAGGCGCTTGGCTTTTTCGAGCACTATGCCGGCAATCTTGACGTGACGTTCGGCGGGTTCGTCGAAGGTCGAGGCAATAACCTCGGCATTTACCGAGCGGCTCATATCAGTTACCTCCTCGGGACGTTCGTCAATGAGAAGGATCATGATGTAGGTTTCGGGATGATTCTCGGCAATGGCGTTGGCGATATCCTTGAGGAGGATGGTTTTACCGGTCTTGGGCGGAGCCACGATAAGGCCGCGCTGGCCTTTGCCGATGGGCGAGAACATGTCGACCACGCGAGTAGAGATGTTGGCCGAGCGGCCGGAGGTGAGGTCAAACTTCTCGTCGGGGAAGAGGGGTGTGAGGTGTTCGAAAGGAACACGGTCACGGATAAATTCGGGTGAACGGCCGTTGACATGGTTGACACGGCTGAGCATGTAGTATTTTTCATTTTCGCGCGGCGGACGGACAGATGCCTCCACCACGTCGCCGGGCTTGAGGCCGTTGGCCTTGATCTGCTGCTGCGACAGGTAGACGTCGTCGGGCGAGCCGAGATAGTTGTAATCGCTCGAGCGGAGGAAACCGCACCCTTCGGGCATCACCTCGAGCACACCGCATGATTCAAGCACACCTTCGAAGTTATACTGAGGCTGCTGAGCGGGATTGTTCTGGTTGTTGCGGTTCTTCTTATTGCGGTTTTTCTGCTGCTGTTTGTCGATTTTCTCCTGCTGCCAGGGCTCATTGAGTGTGATGGGCTGGGTAGCGGCAGCCTGAGCGGCCTGTGCTGCAGCCTCCTCCTTTTCGCGCTGTGAGCGGGGCACGAACTTGCGGCCTTCGCTGCGGGGGAAGAAGGAAGTCAACGAAGTATCCTTGGGACGGAAATCGCGCTGCTGCGGCTGACGCGACTGATTGTCAGACAGCTGACGGTCATTGCGGTTATTCTGTTCGGCCGGAGCAAGTTCGGCTGAAGCCTCGGCAATGAGCATCTGAGGCGCCGGCAGATTCTCAGGATTGACTGATGTGGCCTCGGGGGAAAGCTCGGCAGGCTGCTGAGCGGATTCGGATTCAGCATTTGCCTCGTCGGCCTTTGATCGCTGACGGCGCTGACGGCGGGGCTTGTCGGCCGAGCGGTCGTCAGCTGCGGCCGGTTCAGTAACCGGTTCTGCAGGCTGAGCGTCAACGTCGACTTCCGTCGACACTGCGGCAGCTGCCGCAGCCGCTTCAGCTGCTAACTGGGCCTTCGACTTGCGTCCGCGTTTCTTGGGAGCGGGCGCTTCGGCTGAGGCTGCAGCGGCCTCAGTGCGAGTCTTTTCGGTTTTCTTATCAGTGGATTTATCTGAGGCAGCGGCGGCTTTATCGTCGCGCGACTGTTTCTTTGCGTTTGTCTTTTTAGCGGAAGGCTGATCCTTGGCGGCGTTGCGCTTTTTCTCGGCCGCAGATGCAACCATATCTTCGGCCTGCTTGTCGAGGATACCGAAAACAAGAGAGTTTTTATCGTTGATATCCACTTTTTTAAGACCCATCGACGAAGCAATATCCTTTAATTGCTCGGGCGACATGGCATTGAGGTCGGCAATGTTATACATAGACATATATTTGGTTGAATATCAAACCACAACGACACATACGGCGGCAAGCCGAGAGCGGGTGGCTAAAGATTCCCAAAAGAGGGGGATGAAAATTAAAAATTTTGGATTTACTTGTTGAAAATCAGCCCGGACCCCCCGATGAAAGGAAAACTAAGAAAAATTCAGGGGGAATCGGCATCAACGGATGACGCCTGAGCTATAATTGCGTTACAAAAGTAATATCATTTTTCTGAAAAAACAAATATCGGTGCGGTTTTGTTGCAATTGTGTGCGGTGGATTTCACCGACCGAACATTTAAAGCTTGTTTAATAATAAAACATCCTCCAAATGACACATCTGAAACTAAAACGGGCATACGAGCCTCAGGCTGCTGATGACGGCTATCGCGTGTATGTCGACCGCCTGTGGCCGCGCGGCCTGTCACACGAAACATTCCATTATAATCTATGGGATAAAGAGATAGCCCCCTCAACGGAGCTTCGCGAATGGTTTCACGCCGACCCGTCGGACCGCTGGAGCGAGTTCTTCCACCGCTATCTTGCGGAACTGCGCTCAAGCGAGGCTTTCCAATCTTTGGCCGATGATCTGAAGAAACATCCGGTAGTCACTCTGCTGTATTCGTCGCACGACGAGGCTCATAATAATGCCGACGTGCTGCGACAGGCCCTGCTGGAATTGCCCGGATTCAGCGGGTGAAGTCAGACAGCTATATAAAACTAAAACGAGGTCTCGTTGTCACAACGTCACCTCGCTTAGATAATAAACCAATCATTATCACATTTCTTGCAATGGAAAAAGTAATTTTGCTATGCATTAATAAAACATGGTTCGGTGAAAGATGGTTCACCAAGACCCCGATTTTAACCTTAGTTAACCTTTTATCTCGGTTTCCACCAGCAATCGCCGGTGATCGGGGGCAACTTTTATAGTCACAGCTCCTGAAATAAACGTGGTAGAGTGGGTTTCAAGTCCGCTGAAGGGGGTTATGGTCAAAGTGCCGTCAGGGGCGATTTCGGCAAGGGAGAAACCGTAATGACGGCCGTCATAGATAATATCATGGGCCAGAAGGCGGGTTATGATGTCGGCTGACGTGACGTTCATCGGCGGTAGCTCTTCGGTCCGAGCGGATGGAGCACACTGCGGAGCTGTGTGAGATTGGGCTTCCAACGGGTGCGGGTGAACGACACGGAGTCGATATAGGCTATGCGTCCGTCGGGGGCCGACTCATAGTAGAATGTGCCGTAGATGCTGCGTAGATTGCGGGCCGAGTCGACGGCAAAGGCCACCTCATGCCATCCGTCACCCATAAGGTTTGACGACATATATTCATGCGAGCCGTCCTGGTAATCGATACCAATGTCGAGGCGTCCCTTGGCATAGTTGTCAATCATCTTGGCACGGAAGGTGTAGACGTCGCCGCGCTCCCAGTTGGGGTCGGTGATGTAATTGAAGGTCATCATGTCGGACGGCATATTGGCGCTGAAGCGGCGCATGCGGATGCCGTTCCACACGTCAACGGAGTCACCTTCAGCCGAAAGCTGCGGGCCCTCGGCCGTCAGCACGTCGGAACCTGCGCGTTCCTGCGCCGTCTTGAGATCCTCGTTGAGCATCTCTATGGAGCGGTCATAGACCTCCACATATTTATCCATGTGGTAACCGTACCAGCGGTATGACTCCTCGACCTGCCCGGTGGTGAGTCCGTGACGGGCATAGACGCTCTGCTTGAGGGCTCGCTTGGTGGAGTCGTCGGGAAAATTTTCGGGATGAGCCTCCGCTACGGCCTCGGCTATATGGAGGTCGGCCATCAGACGGGCCATGCGCTCCTTGTCGAGAACTCCGTCAGGCACACCCTCACAGGCTCCGAAAAGCACCGTGAGCGCCAGCAAAGCCACTATGAGCAGACTATTTCTCATCGGCGGAATCCCCTTTCTCGCCTGTAGGTTCAGGCAGAGGCCTGCTAAGGACTGCAGGAGAAGCTATCTCTTTGTAATAGAATATAATCAGGGTGAGGATGCCTACGGTGATGGCGGCATCGGCAAAGTTGAATATCGGCTTGAAGAACTCGAAAGTCTCGCCACCTACGCCGGGAATCCATGAGGGCCAGGTGAACGAGAAGAGCGGGAAGTAGAACATGTCTACCACCCGTCCGTGGAACAGCGAGGCATAACCTCCGTCCGGCGGGAACATCGTGGCCACTTCCGGAGGCATCGGGTTATTGAAGATGAGGCCGTAGAACAGGCAGTCGATGATGTTGCCGAGAGCACCGGCCACAATGAGCGCCAGGCACACGATATACCCGGCCGTGACACGCACACAGTTACGGATTTTCCATATATACCAGATGAGTGCGCCGGCCAGCGCCACGCGGAAAAGCGTGAGGAAAAGCTTGCCTACAAGCTCCATGCCGAAGGCCATGCCGTTGTTCTCGATGAAAACGAGGTGGAACCACGAGGTGACCGTGACGTCCTCGCCGAGGTAAAAATGGGTCTTTACATAAATCTTGATCACCTGGTCAATGATCACGACCGCGGCAATTATGATTGTGGCCAACAGGCCCTTGGATAGTTTCATTTAGTCTGTCTGTTTTTGATGTCAATGCCGAGAGTGGCGTGGGGAACGGCGCGGAGACGCTCCTTCGGGATGAGTTTGCCGGTCTCGCGGCAGATGCCGTAGGTTTTGTTTTCGATACGGACAAGAGCGGCCTGGAGATGCTGGATGAACTTCAGCTGACGCTGGGCAAGACGTCCCGACTCCTCCTTGCCAAGAGTCTGGGCGCCCTCTTCGAGCACCTTGAACGTGGGCGATGTGTCAGCGACGTCATTGCCTTCGGTGTTGGTGACATCCGCACGCAGCAACTCATAGTCGCGGCGCGCTTTTTCGAGCTTCCCGAGAATCAGTTCCTTGAACTCCTGAAGCTCCTCATCGGAATATCTTGTCTTATCGCTCATGGCTTAAGAGAGTGTGGATTAGAGTAATGGATTACGCATGGACAGACGGCGGCAATCAGCTCAGACTGATTTTCACCGTGAGGGTCATGTCGTCGAGTTCGAGAGTCTCGGCCTCGGGATCGGCGGCATCGACGGGCGCAACCGCCAGAGCCGTGGCGAGAACCTGACGCGAGATATAGTCGGCATATCGGCTCAGAGCCTCTTCGGCCTCGGTCGAAGGAGCGAAAGTGAGGGTAATCTTGTCGGTTATGTCGTAATCACGGTTCTTTCGGATGTTCTGGATGCGGTTGACGATGTCGCGGGCAATGCCTTCGGCGCGGAGTTCGGGGGTAACGGTGATGTCGAGGGCCACGGTGACGTTGCCTTCATTGGCCACGAGCCATCCGGGGATATCTTCAGAGATGATCTCCACGTCAGCGAGTTCGATCACGGCGTCGGCGTCGCCCACCCGGAGCGTCACGGATCCCTGCGATTCGAGGTGGAGAATATCGGCCTGCGACATCTGCCGGATAGCGTCGGCCACCTGCTTCATGGTCTTGCCGAATTTCGGGCCGAGTTTCTTGAAGTCGGGTTTCACGCGCTTCACCAGTATGCCGGAGCCGGCGTCGACGAGCTCGAGTTCCTTGACGTTCACCTCGCTGAGGATAAGGTCCTTCATCGAAAGGATAGCCTGACGGCGGGCATCGTCGTCAGCCGGTATCATGATGCGCTGCAGCGGCTGGCGCACCTTGAGGTTGGCCTTGCGACGCAGCGAGAGGACCATCGAGGTGATGGTCTGCGAGAGGTGCATGCGGTTCTCGAGGTCGCTGTCGATGAGTGACCTGTCGGCCTTGGGGAAGAGCATCAGGTGAACCGAGTCAGTGCCGGGCGCAGTCACCGAGGTGAGGTCGGCAAAGAGGCGGTCGGCAAAGAAGGGTGCGAAGGGAGCCATGAGCAGGGCTACGGTTTCGAGACAGGTGTAGAGTGTCTGGTAGGCAGCGAGTTTGTCGTTGTCCATATCCTTGCCCCAGAAGCGCTTGCGGTTGAGGCGCACATACCAGTTGGAGAGATTGTCGTTGACAAAATCGTTGATGGCACGGGCGGCGCGGGTGGGTTCGTAATCTTCGAGGGCCTGGTCAACGGTGATAATCAGCGAATTGAGCAGCGAGATTATCCAGCGGTCGATTTCGGGGCGCTCGCTGACGGGAATCTGCGGGGCCGAATTGTCGAAGCCGTCGACGTTGGCATAAAGGGCGAAGAACGAATATGTGTTGTAGAGTGTGGCGAAGAGCTTGCGCGAAGCTTCCACCACGCCTGCAGGATCGAATTTGAGGTTATCCCAGGGCGATGAGTTGGCGATCATGTACCAGCGCAGCGGGTCGGAGCCGTATTTCTCAATGGCCTCGAAGGGATTGACGGCATTGCCGAGTCGCTTTGACATTTTGTTGCCGTCCTTGTCAAGAACAAGGCCGTTGGATATCACGGCTTTATAAGCCACCGAGTCAAACACCATGCCGGCGATGGCGTGAAGGGTGAAGAACCATCCACGGGTCTGGTCAACGCCTTCGGCAATGAAATCGGCGGGATAGAGCTCGCCGGAGTCGAGGCCCTCCTTGTTTTCAAATGGATAGTGGATCTGGGCGTAGGGCATAGAGCCGGAGTCGAACCACACGTCGATAAGGTCGGCTTCACGGCGCATGGGACGGCCTGAGGGCGAAAGAAGCACGATATCGTCGACATACGGACGGTGGAGGTCAATCTTCTCGTAATTCTCCTTCGAATAGTCGCCGGGCACGAACCCGCGGTCCTTATAGGGGTTTGACTTCATGAGGCCTGCGGCCACAGCCTTCTCGATCTCGTTGTAGAGCATCTCGACGGAGTCGATGCAGAGCTCTTCGGCTGCGTCCTCGGTGCGCCAGATGGGGAGCGGAGTGCCCCAGTAACGGCTGCGCGAGAGATTCCAGTCCTGAAGATTCTCAAGCCATTTGCCGAAGCGGCCCGAACCGGTGCTCTGCGGTTTCCATTTGATGCCCTTGTTAAGCTCCATAAGGCGCTCACGCACGGCGGTGGTGCGGATAAACCAGCTGTCGAGAGGATAATAGAGCACAGGCTTGTCGGTGCGCCAGCAGTGGGGGTAGTTATGCACGTGCTTCTCGATCTTGAATACCGAGTGGTTCTGTTTGAGCCACATGCAGATCTCCACGTCGAGCGTCTCGTCGGCCTCGGTCTTGGCAGGGTCGAATGCATTTTTGACATATTTGCCCTGCCAGGGGGTGTAGGCTTCGACGTCGACCATCGTTCTTACGAATTCGGGATCAAGGTCCTCGAGAAGGTAGAAGCGGCCTGTGGGATCGACCATCGGACGGATGTTGCCGTCGCGGTCAATGAGGTGCAGCGGGGGCACACCGGCCTGACGCGACACGCGCAAGTCATCGGCGCCGAATGTGCCGGCGATGTGCACAATGCCGGTACCGTCCTCGGTGGTGACATAGTCGCCGGGGATCACGCGGAACGCACCCTCGCCCGGATTCACCCAGGGGATGAGCTGGCGGTAGTGCATGCCCACGAGCTCCGAGCCGGGCATCGTGGCCACCACTTCGTAAGGGATGACCTTATCGCCCTTGCTGTAGGAATCGAGGGGAAGCCCGGCGGCCTTGGCCGAGAACATCGACGACATCAGGGCGTCGGCGAGCACCACGGTGATCGGTTCGCCGGAATAGGGGTTATATGTGCGGACTACGTTGTAGACAATCGAGGGGCCTACGGCCAGGGCCGTGTTGCTGGGCAGCGTCCAGGGGGTTGTGGTCCAGGCAAGGAAGTAAGGATTGCCCCATCCGGTCATCACATCCTTGGGATCGGTGATCAGGAACTGGGCCACACAGGTGGTATCCTTGACATCGCGGTAGCAGCCGGGCTGGTTCAGCTCATGGGAGCTGAGTCCGGTGCCTGCGGCAGGCGAATAGGGCTGGATAGTGTAGCCCTTGTAGAGGAAGCCCTTGTCGTAGAGCTGACGCAGGAGCCACCACACGCTTTCGATATATCGGTTGTCGTAGGTGATATAGGGGTTTTCCATATCTACCCAGTAACCCATTGACTGTGTGAGAGTTTCCCACTCGCGGGTATATTTCATAACCTCGCGGCGGCAGGCTGCGTTGTAATCGTCAACCGATATTTTCTTACCGATATCCTCCTTTGTGATGCCGAGGTACTTTTCAACGCCGAGTTCCACGGGCAGACCGTGGGTGTCCCATCCGGCCTTGCGCTTCACATGGAAGCCCTTCATGGTCTTGTAGCGGCAGAAAATGTCCTTGATAGTGCGGGCCATCACATGGTGGATGCCGGGCATGCCGTTGGCCGAAGGCGGACCTTCATAAAACACGAACGAGGGGCATCCCTGACGGGCATCGACACTGCGGCGGAAAAGGTCGGAATTTTTCCATTGCTCGAGCACTTCTTTGTTGATGTTCGAGAGGTTGAAATTATCGTAGACGTTGAATTTTTTCATAGCTCAAAAAAATTTTTGCAAATATAGCGATTTTTAGTCAAATGACAATGTAGAAAATTTGTTGATAAAAAACCATAGTAGGCGATTGACTTTCGGCCGATTGTTACCTATCTTTGCAGAAACCTTCTCACGACACACCCCTCATTATGTTTGCTGCCATAGATCTCAAGTCATTTTACGCCTCGGTGGAATGTGTGGAGCGCGGCCTCGACCCGCTCGACGCCTGCCTTGTGGTGGCCGACAGCTCGCGCACTGACAAGACTATATGCCTGGCCGTGTCACCCACGCTTAAGAGCTACGGCGTGAGCGGCCGCCCGCGCCTTTTCGAAGTCAGACAAAGACTGCGCGAGGTCAACCGAGGGCGCAATGCGGGCAAGTCGGCCTCCGGCGCCGAGCTCGCCGCCAATCCCGCCCTTGCCGTAGACTTCATCACCGCCATGCCCCGCATGGCGCTCTACCTCACTTACAGCGCCCGTATCTACGGTATCTACCTCCGGTTCGTGGCCCCGGAGGATATCCATGTCTATTCGGTCGACGAAGTGTTCATAGACCTGAAACCTTACCTTACCACTTATGGCATGACCGCCCACGAACTGACTATAAGTATGATCCGCGCCGTACTCGCCGAAACGGGCATCACGGCCACGGCCGGCATAGGCACAAACCTCTACCTTGCCAAGGTGGCCATGGACATAGTGGCGAAAAAGATGCCGCCTGACAGCGACGGCGTAAGAATAGCCGAGCTCGACGAGCAGAGCTACCGCCGCAAGCTATGGGCCCACCGCCCGCTCACCGACTTCTGGCGCGTAGGCTCGGGGATAGCCGCCCGCCTTGCCGAGTACGGCATCGAGACCATGGGCGATATTGCCCGCTGCTCCACCGTCAGGGAGGATTTTCTCTACCACAGGCTGGGGGTCAACGCCGAACTGCTCATTGACCATGCCTGGGGCGTTGAGCCGGTCCGTATCGCCGACATCAAGGCCTACCGGCCCGAGAACCACTCGCTCGGCAACGGCCAGGTGCTCCAGTCGCCCTACCCGGCCGTAAATGCCCGCACAGTGGCACTGGAGATGGCCGATACCGTTGCCCTCGACCTCATCGACAAGGAGCTGACGGCCGGAAGCATAACACTCACCGTAGGCTACGACGCGCAGTCGCTCGAGCGGCCCGATTGCAGCTACACCGGCCGCACCCGTTTCGATCATTACGGCCGGCGCACCCCGGTGCATGCCCACGGCTCGGCTCATTTCAGCGCCCCCACCTCTTCGGCCGAAGCCATCACGACCGCCGTGGCCGAGATATTCGACCGCGTTGTCAACAAGTCGCTGCTCATCCGCCGGCTCTGCGTCACGGCCTGCGACGTTATCAGCCAAGCCGAGGCCGAAGCGCTCCGCACTGCTCCCCGTCAGCTCGACCTATTCACCGACTACGACGAGCTGCAGCGCCGCAACCGCGAGGAACGCAGCCGCCGGGAGCGCGAACTCCGCCGTCTGAAGGCCGTGCTCAGCATCAAGCGCAAATTCGGCAAAAACGCCATTCTCCGCGGCCTCAACTATGGCGAAGGAGCCACACAGCGCGAGCGCAATAATCAGATAGGAGGCCATAAAGCATAACTAACATGAGCAACGACAAAGCCGACACATACGATGACATCCTGGGCCTTCCCGCCCACCGCTCGGCCACTCGCCACCCCATGCCCATGAGCAAGCGCGCCGCCCAGTTCGCCCCATTCGCGGCCCTCAGCGGCTACGATGAAGCTATCGGCGAGACGGCCCGCGTGACATCGCCACGCATCGAGCTCTCGGAGCACGAGCAGAACATTCTTTCGCGGCGTCTCGATTATATCCTCAGCCACCGTCATATAAAAATCAGCATAGTCCACTTCCGCCCCGACACTACAAAATCCGGCGGCACGTACGCTGTGACCACCGGATATGTCAAAAAATTCTTAGGAGATAAACTCATCACCGACTCGGGAGCTTCGATAGCCCTGACTGACATATATTCGCTGACAGTGATCAGCGACGGAACATCAGACGATTGCCTATAAAATCGACCACCACGTCCATTTCTTTGAGATTTAGAGGATTAAACAAATAATCCTCCTCACCGTTGTCGTAATAATAGACTATGGCCGGCCCTTCGCGGTCGCCGATGGCAAGCCATCCGGCCGGATCAATCTGAGCCTCATGGTCGCCGCGATAAGTGCTCACTTGATAACTGTCAAGATCCTTATGCTGCGGGATCCTCGAGCAAGGAGCTTTCATATAGGCGTGACGCATGCCGGTGTCAATGAAATAATCGTCATGAATCTGGTCAAGCGACACATCAATATAATAGCGGTGACCCACACGCATCCAGTTCCAGGGCGAACGTGACACCTGAAGGTCGACACACGGCTCATACCCGTCAGGCAGATCGCGGTGAAGCAGAAGCAGATGGTCATTATGGCGGTATTCCAGAATAAAATTCTCAAGGAAGTCTATGCCCAGAGTAGAATGGTCAGCCGATGCCGGCACGAAATCCACATTGTGGAACACATTCACCACTGACGAATTCATGCGGTATGAACGGTTGCCGAACGTGTCGGTCTCACACTCATAACGGCAGAACGGCACGTCAACGCGATAGCGCTTGGTGTACACATGACTGTCGCCCAGCGAATTGCGGCCGAGCAGCGGATAAAATGACTCATTGGTCTCATAGCCCATGCTGCGGAGCGTTTCCAGGTCCTTCTCTGTGATGCACGACACATCGCTGCCGGTGTCGATGCGGAACCGCAGACCCGGAGCCACGGTGACAAAAAGCGGAGTGCCGTCAACCGGAAGCACAGCCACCTCGCCGCTCCAGTCATCGGCGCAGAGCTCGCTCTGCGAAGTGCGTGTACCGAAGAATATCACGATGCCGATCATCACCACGATCAGTGAAACAAACACCGTCAGCAAAACCTTATATGTGCGACTGAGAAGCATAACAGTAATGTGTGACTTTAGACTGATGTCAGCAGACACAGTCAAGCCTCGAAATTGTGTAGGAGAGAGCCGACACACAACCGGACTACGACCATGTGCCGATTTGTTGACACAAATGTATGCAACAAATATCATCTCCGCCAACAAATTAAACTCAATTGTAACAACTTTCACAAACCTGCAACGAACCAACCTCATTCCCGTCACCACCCCGCCACAGACTTGTCACCACCCCGTTAATGCCGACATGACAGTTGTGAAATCATCCCGGAAGATGTCTCGCAAATGCCTAAAGTAGTAATGGTTTGGGCTGCGGATTTGGGGATTGCGGGGATTTTTGCTATCTTTGAGGGTTTTTAGAAAACTTCTTCTATGGGACTTCTGGATACTTTGAAGAGATTGCTTGTAGGCGAGGCCGGCGGCACCGAGGCCGCGGTGACTTATAACGACAAGGATCAGCGGCTTACTCGTCAGCGGGTGCTCGACAATCTGATGCGGCATTTCCTGGAAATGCTTCATGATGAGACTACTACTGAGAGCATGCTGTTTCACACATCGTATATCATCTATCTGCCGCAGGAAAGTTATGAGCGCATCTCGCCGGGATTTCAGATAACCGTGCGCGACTGCGTGAGGCGTTTTCTGCGCGAGATAAAGAAGCGGCTGAAGGATTATCCCGATTTCAAGCCGTTCTCGAACTACTGGATGTTTCAGCTCGTGGCCATTCCCGAGGGGACGGTGATTGACGGTATCTCTGACGAGGAGATGGACGATAACCTGATGCTGGTGAAATCGACAATTTTCGCCACTGACGATATAGCCCATAACGAAGCCTCAGGCCGCATTGTCACCACCATGCACACGGTCAATTCCATGAAGGCGATGCCCGGCGCGCTTAACCTGCTGGCGCTGCCTGGACTGGTGCAGCTCGACAAGGATAAGTTCCGTATGCGCTTCGATCCGGAAAACTCACTGGGACTCGACTCAGGCGGCTCGGGCGCCCGGTTTGAGGCCGAGCAAGTGAAGGTACTTGCCGAGCTCCGTGCCGAGGACGGCCGGTTTGTGACCGTGAGCGGCCAGCCTTACACCACCTACCGGCTGCAGAGCGACGAGCTGCGCATCAGCGGCCGCCATGCCATGTCGGCCTCACGCGGAGTGGAGACACTGATGGTCGACAGCGAAGAGGTGATGAACCCACATGTGTCGATACGCCGCGACCCGTCGTCGGGACGTTTCTCAATCTCGGCTATGGGCGACGATGTGAAACTCAACGGCCGTCTGCTCCCGCGCGGCGCAGCCCACTGGACTCCCCTGCCCAACAATTCCACAATCATTATCAACGACGATATCCAGATAAATTTCAAAATAAAATAACACACATCCGTTATGTGGGAACTTATTTTTCTGGCAGCGCTATGTCTGCTGGTGATTTACCTGACAATCATTCATTTTAAAGACTTACCCCGATGACAAGCACTGACAGAATTAAGGCGGAATTCTTCGGAGCCACCGACCGGGGATGCGTGAGAACCAACAATGAGGACACGTTCGTGGCCCGGACGCTCTGGGGCGGACACTATATATTATGTGCTGCCATCGACGGCGTAGGCGGCTACGAGGGCGGCGAGGTGGCCGCGGCCATTGCCGCCGATTACCTCGTGGACTCGCTCGAGCGCTTCCCGGGCGGACGCAATCTCGCCTCGATAAAGACTGCTCTCTGCGAGGCCAACAACGCCATTATCCAGCGCCAGCAGGCCGAACCGCGGCTTTCGCAGATGGGATGTGTGGCCACGGCTGCGCTCATCGACCTTGACCAGCGGCTGTTGTATATGGCCCATGTCGGCGACTCGCGTCTTTACCAGTATTGCGGCGGGGTGCTGACAAAACTCAGTCATGACCATTCGCTCGTGGGATTCCGCGAGGAGATCGGCGATCTCACCGAGGACGAAGCCATGCACCATCCCATGCGCAATCAGATAGAGCGCCTGCTCGGCGATGCAAGCCACATGGCCGACGACCCCAACTTCATTGATGCCGCTATATTTCCTATCGATGGCACCACTCAATATATATTCTGCAGCGACGGCCTCAGCGACATGCTCACCTCGGCGCAGATAGCGGCCGAACTGTCTGACGACCGCCCGGTGGAGGATGAGGTCAACGCGCTTATAACCCGCGCCAAACTTGCCGGCGGCAAGGACAATGTCACGGTGGTGATAGCGCGCATCAAGCTCCCCGCCGAGCCGGCATCAAGCCCCGAAATCTCCGACGACACCACTTCCACCGATAATTCCGATAGCTCAGATAATTCGGATACCACCAAGCCTGCTCCATGCAAAATTAAGGAAATCAAGAAGGAGGGCGAGCGCTTTATCCCGATGCAGGTGTCCCGCAACCGCCGACGCATGCGTATGATCCGCGTTACGGCAATGGTGATAAGCCTCGTGGCGATAGTGGCACTGGCGGTATTCGTGCTGAAGTGTACCGGTGTAGGGAACACAGAGGGACAGCCGGCTCCCGCACCCGTAGCTCCGGCCGACTCTTCGAAATATGTCACTGTGCCCGACACTCTCGACCCCGATGCTCCGGTAATGACTCCAGATGATCTTTCGGACGAAGAACGCGAAAAGATGCGTCAGGATTCCATAGCCCGGGAAATTGACGACATTTACCGTCAGGAGGCCGCGCTTGAGCAGAAACGCGAGCAACTCGAACAACAAATAAATCAGTGACGCCATGAAACTCCGCAGAGCTATCGTAGCTTATATAATATGTGCCGTGGTGGTGATAAGCGGCTTCATATCGCTTATCTCCAACCTCAGCCCCATGCTCGATCAGGCCGACAGCGACCTGGCCGAAGGGCGTAGCCTTGTGCTCGACAGCAGTCTGCAGGCCGACTCACTGGCCGCATTTCTGCTTGAAGGCGACTATGTGACCGACCGCGCCGATGCCCGGCTGATATCCATCTGGATAACCGGCAAGATAGCGCAGACAGGCGAGCTCTCCAACCTCGGGCAGCTCAACAGCCCCACATTCAAAATTCCCGCCGACACGATAATGCGTCACGGCGGTCAGGGGCTCAAAAGCCGTGTGCAGACCGACTATCTGGCCCTCGGCATCGATGATGAATGGAACCGCCGGCCTGACAATCTCACTCCTGAATTCGGTGACAAAAACGCCGGAGGCACCATCTCGGTCAAGCTGACTAATGACGACCGTGTGGCCGACGCGCCGCTCGAGGGTGTCCCAGTGCGCCTGCGTGAGCACCGCTATACCACCATCCGCATCAAAGGCAACAGCATCGACACACTCAGCCAGCCCGAGCTCGAAACCCGCACCCTGGGTTATGCCGTGACCGACGGCTCGGGCCGCGCCACCTTCCATGTAGCTCCCGGCGGCAGCTACAGTGTGCTTCCCGTGAAACCCGGCTATCAGTACGGCCGCGAGAAAGGCACAACCGACGGCCCCATGGGGAGCTCGCTCGACCTGTCGTTCCGCCAGAGCCGCCATGTGATGAGTCCGTTTGACACCTCGTCATATCAGATGATCAAGCAGGACCGCGCGCTGATGGTACGCACCCCCTCGGCATGGCTCAAGAGCGTGTGGACAGGCCTGGCCATATTCCTGCTGGGCTGGGCCGGAGTGATAGCGCTCGTGGCCGTGCGTGACCGCATGATGCACACATCGAGCGACTATCTGCTTCTCACAGTGCTCATGGCCATCACCGGCATAGGTCTCCTCGCTGCCTACGCCATCAACAACCCGCTCACCGACAAGCCAAACGGCTACACCACGGCAATGGCCCTCGCTGTCGGCTTAGGGGTTCTCGCGGCGGTATCATGCATCAACTTCAAGAAATTCTATAACGGCAAGAGCCGTGTGCAGATGGGCGTCATACCGTTTGACCTCGTCGACAGCCTGATGCGCCGCCGCAGTTCCACCTCATCGAGTCTCGACAAAGAGCGCGGCATTTCATTCTCGTCAGGTTTCATGTATCTACTTATAGCCCTGGGATTTATAACACTGCTTGCACTATTCGGCACCGGGCCGGAGGGCAGCGACGCCCGCGTCAACCTCGGTTCATTTCAGCCCAGCGAACTAAGCAAATACCTGATAGTGATATTCATAGCCGCCTTCATGGCTGAAAACGCCATGCTCATCCAGGCCTTCTCGCAGAAGGCCACGCGCCTGACGCTACGGCGCCAGCTGGGTGTTTCTGTGGTGATTATCGCTGTGATGCTCGTGCTGATGCTCATCTATCTTAAGGTGCTCAGCGATATGGGCCCTGCCATAGTGCTTCTCATCACCTTCATACTGCTCTATTCGATGGCCCGGCGCGACTTCGGCCAGCTGCTCATCGGCCTTGCTACCTTCATAGCGATGATGGTGGGCGCATGGCTTATAAGCCATAGTCCGGCCGTGCTGCTGGTTGTGGCTCTCCTTTGGTTTGCAGGCTGGTATCTCTATGGCCGCATGCGCAACCGCCAGGTCTATGAAAGCGCCATATTCCTCAACCTGCTGATTGTGGCCTTTGCCCTCGGCGGCTACATCCTTCAGGCTATCGGTGCCGAGAGCGAGGCACAGCGACTGCTCAACCGCACGGCCATGGCCTGGGGCGGCGTGTGGGACAACAGCGTGGCCGGAGGCGATCAGGTGGCCCAGGGCCTCTGGAGCCTGTCGACCGGCGGCTTCTCCGGGCTCGGACTCGGCAACGGCAACCCCTCGCTGGTGCCCGCAGCACATACTGACATGGTGTTCACCTCCATTGGCGAGATGCTCGGCCTTGCCGGCCTGATACTCGTAACGCTATGCTTCGTAATCCTTGTCCACCGCTCGCTGCTGATAGGCCGCAAGGCGGCCCACCCGTTCGTGATGTATCTGGTGATGGGCATAGCCATAGTCACCGGCGTCCAGTTCCTGTTCATAGTGATGGGCTCTTTGGGTCTCATCCCGCTCACCGGCATCTCGGTGCCGCTGCTCAGTTATGGCCGCACCGGCCTTATAATCACCCTTGCGGCCATGGGCATCGTGGTGTCGGCATCGCGCATGGAGGCCACCGAGAGCCAGCGGAAACATGCCATGACCTATAACAATGCTATTGCTGCAGGTGCGCTGCTCTTCATACTCGGCGGCATCATCATCACCGGCACCCTCGTGAAATACCAGATTATTGACCGCGACGAGATACTGATGCGCCCGGCACTGATCACCAACACCGAAGGTGCGCGAATAGTAGAGTATAATCCCCGCATATCACTGGTGCTAAGCCGCATGAACGCCGGTAACATCTACGACCGCAACGGTGTGCTCCTCGCCACATCCTCCCGCGACGAGCTGCTCAAGGCCAAGGATCAGCTTCTTAAGGCCGGACTCACCGAGGAACAGATATCGGCAGAAGCCTCCAGGCGCAAGCGCCGCTATTATCCCTTCGGACAGCATACTCTATTCATGACAGGCGACGCAAACACCCGCAAAGTCTACGGCACCACGGTCGACAACCCCATAGGCTACGTGGCCGAATACCGACATTTCAGCGACCTGCGCGGCATCGACATCCCCTACTCCACCATGGAGATGTCATCCGACGAATATCGCGAGAACCGCTTCATGCCCAAGACTTCGGCCACTTTCAAGCGCACACGCTACGACTATTCCACCCTGCTCCCCTATCTCGATTACGGTCTGGACCAGAATCCCAGAATAGAGGAGCATAACGCCGCCCGAGCCGAGCGAGACCTCTACCTCACCATCGACGCCTCGCTGCAGACTGAGATTCAGAACGAGCTTGCACGTAAGCTGCCCGAGATAAACCGTCTGAAGGACAGCGAAAATATTCGCGCATCGCTGGTGGTGCTTGACGCAGCCTCGGGCGACCTCCTCACCTCGGCCAACTATCCCCTGCCTCATCAGGACACGATAGCCATGCTGTCACGCCTGCGCATCTATAACGACCAGCCCCACGAGCGCATCGCGGGCCATGCTCCCATAACCGAGCGCGATCTCGGACTCACCTTCCAGACCCAGCCGGGCTCCACCGCCAAGGTGATGAGCGCCATGGCGGCTCTGATCCATGACCCCGAACTGGCCGGCGAACGGTTCCAGATACTCAACCGCGAGATAGTCCACCATTCCGACGGCAACGAACGCGCCGGATGGATGACGATGCACGACGCAATAGTCCACTCGTCAAACAACTATTTCATAGGTCTAACCAACGCCTACAAGCTTTATCCCGAGCTCGAACAGGTCTACACCGCCGTGGGCGCCCGCGTGAGCAACGACCAGGCATCGCCCGTCAAGTCGGCTACGCCCTATTATCTGGAGCAGGGCGAACTCGACTCCGACTCGGCCTTCCACGCCGTGATGAACAACATTTCGCGTGAGAGCTACCGGGTGTATGACCGCCATTACATGAAGGAGCGGGAGACCGGCAAGCCCACCAAAGGCCACAACGGATTCCGCTGGAACATGTGGGGCACCGGCATGGCATGGGGTCAGGGCGGCCTCCGCGCCACACCGCTCAACATGGCCCGCGTGGCCTCGATCGTGGCCAACGGCGGCGTGTTTGTGCCGACCCGCTACGTGCTGCAGTCAGGCGAGCAGCCTGCCGACACAGCCAAAGCTCAGCGGACCATGACACCGCAGGCCGCATCGACCCTGGCGTCATATATGATTGACGAGGCCACGGCCCATTCGTCGACTCTGTCACGCTACACCGGAAGCTCACGATATAAGATGGGCGGCAAAACCGGCACCCCCGAGCGCGGAACGCTCACCGGCGAATCGATCAACGATGCCTGGTATATCTTCTTCATCAAGAGCAACGACCCGAGCAAAGCGCCCCTCGCCATGGCCCTGCGCCTCGAGCGAACCGCCGGAGCCAACTCCGGTGCAGCCCTCGAGGTGGTGGAAAAGATTGTGATGCCCGTCATAATCAATCATTTCCCCTATCTCAAGGACTCTCAGATAGATATTACGACATTACCACGACAATAGCATCAATCGGATATGTGGAAAAACCTGAAAAAGAAATTTGAATCGATGGCCAACGCCTTCAACGGCACTACCGAAAGCCCCCGGCAGCAGCCCGCTCCGGCTGAACCCGCAGCCGAAGAGCCGACGCCCCGACCCTCGGCCACCGGCAACGCCATTGACCGCCGCGACAAGGCCGTGAAGCTTATAGTCAACTCGATGGCCGGCGCCACCGGCACCTCTGCCAAGATGCTCGCCGACCTCACAGTGTGGGTGGCTGTGCCATCGAAGGATTTCGACCCGCTCGACTATGCCTGGGCTGACGAACGCATGATAAGTGACCTGCGGCTTGCTCTTGACAACGCAATGCTCGAGGCTGTAGGCTCACGTTCACTGGTGATCCGCTTCGACACTGTGGACCGGATTCCCGAAAACGCCCGCTCACTTGTGGAGAACCAGCTCTATGTGACCTGGCGCTCCGAGGCTCCCAGGCCAAAGGAACCGGCTCCGGTAAAAGCCAGAATCTCAGCCGTAGAATCCATGGGCTCACTCCGCCGGAGCGAATATCTGATTGACTCCGCCATAAAGCCCGTATGGCACATTGGCCGCGGAGCCGTATCGCCCGCAGCCGGCTCCTACCGCCGCAACGACATCATAATCCACGACGCCGATCCCTCGGCCGATATGCAGGCCGTCAACAACCACGTGTCAAGCAATCATGCCGACATTGTGGCCCGCTCCGGCCGATTCTACATAAAGGCCTGCACGGGCGGCTGCCGCAGTCTCGGAGGAAGCCCCACCAAGCTGGTCCATGACGACAAACCGACTGAGATCTCTGACACCGCCACCCTGCATCCGCTGGCCGACGGCGACTTGATCGAACTCGGCAAGTCGGTGCTCCTTCAATTCAATTATGTCTGACAATCTCTCAAATATAATATGCCACTGTTTCTTCAGGAATACGAAAAAATAATGAATATAGGCAAAGGCGCCTTTGCCTCTGTCTACAAAGTGCGTCACCACGACCTTGGCTATGTGCGCGCCATCAAGGTGCTTCATGAAATAGTCGAGGACCGGAATGACCGCAGCTACCGGACGTTTCTCAACGAATGTCGGCTGCTGCTCAAGATCGGCAACGGCTGCCATCCCAACATCATCCGTATCTATCAGCCCCGACTGATTGACAACCGCGCCATTGTGGAGATGGACTATATTGACGGCGTGACGCTCGAATCATACCTCAAGGACCACTGGGTGGACTACAACGAATTCTGCCGCTTTGCCCGCGAGGTGACCGGCGCCATGGCCTATTGCCATGCCGACCTCTACCGCTTCCTGATGGATCCGGCCGCGGACGACCTGCAGTCCGACCCTGACGACGGTTCGAAATACCTGATCGACGCAGCCAAGGAAGCCGAACTTAAGGCCAAATACTGCGTGAACCATAACGACCTACATTCCCGCAATATAATGCGCCGGAATTACGACGGTTCGTTCGTGTTGCTCGACTTCGGCCTCGCCATCCAGGACAACCACTGCGTGAAATCAAGCTCGCGCGGCGACGGCGCATACGAATACTGCTCCCCCGAGAAATTCGACGCAAAGCCCGACCAGCCCATCACTTCGGCCTCCGACGTCTACTCGCTCGGCATACTTCTCTACGAGATGCTTGCCGGCCGCGTACCCTTTGTGATGGACACGAGCCAGGGCCTTGAAAGAGCCCGCTTCGAGGTCTACAACAAGCATCTGACAGCCACTCCCGACCCCATAGAGCCGCTTCGCCGTCAGGCCTTCGAAGCCGCCAATCCCGGCATGACTTACAAACGTGACTATCCCGAGGCCCTCGATGCCGTGATTATGAAAGCCCTGGCCAAAAATCCTGCCGACCGCTACCCCGACGCCAAAGAGCTGCTCAAGGCCCTCGAGGAGGCTATGGCTACCGAAAATACCCGCGACACAGCCGACGCACTTTCGTCAGCCGTCGAGATAAAGCGGCTCAAGGGCGAGATTGACCGCCTCAACACCCAGCTGCTCGAACGCCCCGCTGCCACATCCGGCCTGCCAGAATTCAAGGAATTAGAGGAAAAATCGCGGGCCGACGAACGCACCATATTCACCCTCCGCGGCACCGTGGCCGACCTCAAGCGCGATAACGAGATGCTCCGCAAAGAGCTCAGCGAAAGGCCGCAGAGCATAGAGCAGGCTCCGCGCAAGAGTCCCGCCACCAAGATATGGATCGGCGCGATGGTGATGATCGTGGCCTCGGCCGTCTGGTCATACTTCCTGTTTGAGCATGCCGAGGATACCGGCCGTCACTTCATCCGCTCGCGCGAGATCATTGACAAGATAGCGCTTGCGGCCACCGGACTGAGCATGCTCGGCGTAGTGTTCATGGGCATTTTCCGCAAGGCGCACACACTGCTATGGGTGCTGACCGGCATGGTGCTGGCGCTGACCGGAACGCTGCAGTATTTCAGTATGTTCGGTCCTCAGCGCACCATCCTCTGCGGCATCACCGGCGCAGCTCTGGCTCTCTACCTATGGCTGTGGCTGAGAGTGGAATCCGACAAAAACAGGTCTTACTATAAACCGACTGCCACCTCCACTGACAGCAACGGCGATGAGGATGACAACATCCAGACCGCCGAAGTATTGTAAACTTAACAGAGACTATACACACAAAAATCACTGATAGAGATAGCGCTTGATCGAGCGCTTGGGAGTCTTTTCAAACTCGTTGGCCCTCAGCTGTATATCATCAATACGCTCGTATGGGGCCACAAGTTTGTTGAGCTCTTCGCGCACTTTCTCCATCACCTGAGGCATCATCTCTATGCGCAGACGTGCCTTGTCCATTGCCTCATAGTCAGGATAGACGAGCGCTACGAGTTTCTTGCCGCGCTCCACCACAAGGCTCTCGGCCACGTAAGGCATATTGTTGAGCTTGGCCTCGATCTCCTCGGGGTAGATGTTCTGGCCGTTGGCAGTCAATATCATGGTCTTGTAGCGGCCTTTGATGAAGATAGTGCCGGCATTGCTGATGGTGCCCATGTCGCCGGTATGAAGCCAGCCGTCGCCATCGAGCACTGCGTCGGTGGCCTCGGGATTCTTGTAATAGCCCTTCATCACGTTCTCGCCTTTGACGCAAATCTCTCCGGGGACGTATGACTCATTATCGCTGGTCACCTTCGAGAACATAATGCCCTTGAGTGTGCGGCCCGATGAGCCGCCGATAAACTCACGCCAGGGAGTGAAGCTGATCAGAGGGCCGCACTCGGTCATGCCGTAGCCCACCGAGAAAGGAAATTTGATTTTCATCAGGAACTGCTCCACCTCGGGATTGAGCGGAGCGCCGCCTACAATCACCTGCTCGAACGCTCCGCCGAAAGCTTCGACAAGTGTCTTGCGGATCTTGGCGTAGATGCGGCCGCGCACTATAGGAATGGCCAGCAGACGGCGCATCGACGGCTTCGCCAGAATTGGCTGCAACTGTTTGCGGTAGATCTTCTCGAGAATCAGCGGCACACAGATGATCAGCGACGGCTTGACCTCCGAAAGGGACTTGAGAAGCACCTTCGGCGAAGGAAGTTTGCCGAGAAGAGTTATGTGGGTGCCCACGGCAAGAGGCACGAGCATGTCAAACGCGCAGCCGTAGGCATGGGCCAGCGGCAGGAACGACAGACAGCGCGAACCGCGGTAATGGAGACGCGAGCGGATACCGTAGACCACGTTACCGCACAGATTGTTATACGTCAGCATCACGCCCTTCGAGAATCCGGTGGTGCCGGAGGTATAGTTGATTTCGGCCACGGCCGAAGGGTCGGCGTAGCGGTATTTGCAGTTATTGCGGCCGTAGCCGTAGGGATAACGTTTGTTGAATGCCTGACCGAGGACTGACAGTACCTTCTCGGCCTTGTTGCCCGAGGTGTGATGCCCCAGAAGCTCCTGATTGTCAAGCGACATGGCCATTTTTATGGCGGGCAGACGCTCGAAGTCAAGATGCTCCCAGATGTTGTCTGACACAAAAAGCAGCACCGAGTCGCTGTGGTTGATGATGTGCTGCGCGTCCTGAGGATTGAAGTCGTGGAGTATAGGCACAATGGTGGCGCCATAGGTGATGGTGGCCATATAGGTCACTACCCACGAGATAGAATTCTTGCCTATAAGGGCTATTTTGTCGCCGGGTTTAACGCCCGAAAGTTCGTAGAACAGATGTGTGCGGGCTATACGGCGGGCAAGCTCGCCGTAAGTCAGCGTCTGCCCCGTAGTGTAATCGGTGAGTGCCGGAGTGTCCCAGCTTTGCCTGAAATTATCGGCAAAAATATTCAACAAATCCTCCTTAAGCATATCTCTTGAATATGGTATAATAATATTATATTACAACTGTCGGCTGACATTAGTTTGTAATGAAAGTCCAAAGTTACTATTTTTTGACAAACATTCGCTAACTTTGCAACATTCTTAGACAATTATGATTGATAATAATATAATTTCCCGTCACAAAGCACTGTACCACACCTTCGGATGCAAGCTCAATTTCGCCGAGACATCCACCGTGGCCTCGCAGCTTGCCGAGCGCGGCATTGTCCGTGTAGAGCCCGGCGAGACGCCTGACATCATAGTGGTCAACACCTGTTCGGTGACGGAGGAGGCCGACAAAAAATGCCGCCAGACAGTCCGCTCTCTCGCCCGGCGCTATCCCGACGCCGCCATCGCCATAACCGGCTGCTATGCTCAGCTTAAAAGCGACGAGGCGGCATCTCTGCCGGGGGTCGTGATTGTGGCCGGCAACGACCGCAAGCTTCAGCTCCCTGACCTCATAGAGCACTGGCTCACCGAGCATAAACCCGATGTGCGGATCATCCCGGCCAAGGATATAACGGAGTTTGCCCCTTCATGCTCACGCGGCGACCGCTCCCGCTATTTTCTAAAGGTGCAGGACGGGTGCAACTACTTCTGCTCCTACTGCACGATACCTTATGCCCGGGGCCGCAGCCGCTCCGGCACTATCGACGAGCTGGTGGCGCAGGCCCGCAAAGTGGCCGAAGATGGCGGACATGAGATAGTGATCACCGGGGTCAACATCGGCGACTTCGGCTATGGCCGCACGGACAATTTCTTTGATCTGATGCGCCGCCTTGACGAGGTGGATGGCATCGACCGCTACCGTATATCGTCAATCGAACCTAACCTGCTCACTGACGAAATGATAGAGTGGGTGGCGACATCGCGCAGCTTTATGCCGCACTTCCATATTCCGCTGCAGTGCGGCGACGACGAGGTGCTCCGGCTCATGCGCCGCCGCTACGACTCGGCGCTTTTCGCCCACCGCGTCGAGACCATCCGACACTTCATCCCCGACGCTTTTATCGGCGTCGACCTGATTGTGGGAGCCCGCGGCGAAACACCCGAACGTTTCGAAAATTCGGCCCGCTTCGTGGAATCGCTCCCCATATCGCGCCTGCATGTGTTCCCCTACTCCGAACGCCCCGGCACCCGTGCATTGACCGACATCGACATCATAGTGCCTCAGGAAGAGAAACACCGCCGCGCCCGCCGTATGATCGACATATCCGACCGCAAACTCCGCGATTTCTGCTCGGCCTTCGAGGGACAGACACGCAAAGTGCTGGTAGAGCATACCATACACGATGGCTTCATCTACGGTTTTACCGACAATTACATAAAAGTGAAGCTGCCCGAAAGAAGCGCGCAGCCCAACACTGAAATCTCAGTCCGCCTCGGCAAATACGACGCCGAGACCGACACCATGTCAGCTACACCACTATGACACAGCATAACGACATCCCGCGGCCCCGGGTGGCAGTGATAATCCTCAACTGGAACGGCTCTAAGCTTCTGCGCGAGTTTCTCCCCTCAGTTCTGCGCTACACGCCCTCCAATATCGGCCGCGTGATAGTGGCTGACAACGGGAGCACAGACGATTCGCTCAAGGTGCTCGCCGAGGAGTTTCCGCAGGCCGAAGTGCTCCGCTTCGACACCAACTACGGTTTTGCCGAGGGCTATAACCGCGCCATAGCGCATTATGCCAAGGAGTATCCGCTGGCGGTTCTGCTCAACTCCGATGTAGCGGTGGATTCCGACTGGCTGACGCCGCTTGTCAGCTACATGGACAGTCATCCCCGGACAGGCGCCCTGCAGCCAAAGATACTGTCATACCGCGAGCCCGGGAAGTTTGAATATGCCGGAGCCGGCGGCGGCTTCATCGACCGCAACGGCTATCCTTACTGCCGCGGCCGAATCTTCGGCACCGTGGAGGAGGACAAGGGACAGTATGACACGGCCATGCCGGTGTTCTGGGCCACTGGCGCCGCTCTGATGGTGCGCACCGACGCCTATCCTGCCGCCGGAGGTCTCGACGCGAAATTCTTCGCCCACATGGAAGAGATCGACCTGTGCTGGCGCATGCATCTGCAGGGTTATGAGGTGGCTGTCGAACCGGCCTCACACGTGTATCATCTCGGCGGCGGCAGCCTCGACATGAAAAATCCGCGGAAAACCTATCTCAATTTCCGCAACAATCTGCTGATGCTTCATAAAAATCTGCCTGAGCGTCGCGCCAGGCGCTTCCTGATCAAGCGCCGACTGCTCGACACCATTGCCTGGGCCAAGTATGTGGCGACTTTCGACTGGAAAAACGCCGGAGCCATCATCCGCGCCCACCGCGACTTCGCCCGGATGCGCAAGGACTACACCCGACACCCCGACCGTGATCTGCTGAACACCGCCGAAAAGCGCCCTAACATCATCACAGCCTACTATCTCCGAGGCCGTAAGACCTGGGACCGCCTGTAATCACTCGAAAGTCAAGCCAAGTTGGGTTGCTTTCTTGAGGAGACGATTGCCTTCGCTTGTGTAACCCTGATCTTTCTTATACTTGCCCAGAATACCATAGGCTATAGGAATTTCACGGCTTATGGCCTCATTCAGAAGATATGTCCCCATATATTCATCCTGATCTATACCATTTCCATAAAGATAACATTCCCCAAGCCCTGCACAAGCCTCATAATTATCGTTTTTATTCATAAGATCCCGGAATACGTTTATAGCTTCCTCATTTCTATCATTGTAGCTTAGAGCAAAAGCATAGGCAACATTATCATTAACAGCGACACCGGTGCCGTCAGGAAGGCTTTCATACGTTTCCATAAACTTATCTACCAATCCGTTATCACGAATATCAAGAAAATACAGGAAGCCATAATTCTCAACATAGCGATAAGACGAGATCTTCTCAAAGTCATCTATATTGTCAAAGGTGACCGCATCCTCAACAACCTCTTTCTTATCTCTGGCTCTGCGGTTTGACGATGAATCGCTCGACGAGCCGGAGAAGTAGAAGTAGGCACCGGCGGCTATGGCGGCGGCCACTACGCCGCAGATAAGGCCCCAGAGCCATGCGCGTGATTTGCGGGGCTTTTTCCCGGAAGCGTCAGAATTACCGGGGTTACGGGGAGTATTGTCATCGGTCAAACGCTGTGTATCGGCGGTTTTGCCGGAAATCAGCACGGTCGATTCATTGCGTTTTTTGAGCCGGGGCAGGCCGAGGGCTTTCAGCATCTCGTCAGGAGTTTTCATGCGGTCAGCCTTGCGCAGAGCAAGGGCCTTATGAAGCATGCGGCGAAGATGGCGCGAGGTATCACGGGGCAGAAGGCTGTCGATTATATCATCGTTGAGGTCGGTAGCCTTCGGAGGGATTTTACCTGACAGGCAGTAGAGCATGGTTGCAGCGAGAGCATACACATCTGCCTCCGACGAGAATTCGGTAATGCCGGTATATTGCTCGGCGGGAGCGAAGCCGTCGGAATAGCCCTGACCGTAGACGCTGGAGGTCAGCACCCCGTCCTCGCCATAGTGGCGTGACAGTCCGAAATCAATAAGCACCGGACGTATGCTGCCGTCATCGGTCGGAGCAAGCATGATGTTGCCGGGCTTGATGTCGAGATGGTTGACCTTCATGGAATGAAGGAACGCCACGGCATCGATAATGGGGTGCATCAGCGCCACAGTGTCGGCTTCCGACAGCCGTCCGCGGGCCGTCACGAAATCGCGGAGCGACTCACCCTCAATATATTCCATCATATAATAGGCAGTGCCGTTGGCTTCGAACACCTCGTCGACCTTCACTATGTTATCGTGGTCAAGACCGATTTTGCGCAGTCGCCTGGCCTCGTTGATAAAGTCCTGACGGGCACCGTCTACTCTCACGGCCGAGGTCTTGGAGCATGTCACCTGCTGCCCTTCGCGCATGCAGTCGGCATTAACAAAAAATTCCTTCAGCGCCACCAGCACCTTTACCGGCACACCGCTCTCCATTGATGAGTAAGTAGCATAATAGGTAATGCCGAAACCTCCGGATCCCAGCACTTTACGGATTATGTATTTGCGTTTGGGCGACACCACAACGGTACCCGCCGCCAGAGAATTGGATGTGATTGATGGCATTTGCTTAATGATAATGGTTTATGCGCAAATATAGCCATTATTTTTTCTGTCGCCAAACAATTCCACGCAAATCTTCAGATTTTCAGCCATAAAGCGCCGAGCAAAAAAAGAGTGCGCCAACCGAAGTGACGCACTCTCTTTCTCCTCAATAGTAGCGGTAGTAGCGAACCCAGTCTACCGACATCTCGGTGGGGAGTTCCGCGGTGTTCACAGCCCCCACCCAGCTACCGGCGAGCTGCATGTCGATGCGCAGATCCCAGTCGGTGTAATAGGGATACTGGCCGTCGGCACCGTTGTTGATGCGGGGATAGGAGAGGGTCTCCTTGCCGTCGATGCGGAGCACCACGCGGGTCTGGAAGATGTAGACTTCGTAGATATGGTATTCGTCGGCGCTAACTGCCGGAGTAACACCGCATACGGGGTCTTTCTTATGGCCGAGCACATCGGTATAGCCTGAGTGAAGTGTCTGGTACACGAATTTGTCGTGATTCAGTCGCTCCATGATGTCGATCTCACCGCAGTAAGGCCATCCCTCTTCAGGCGAGAAAGGCATCATCCAGATAGCAGGCCAGGCGCCCTTTGCGCCTTTGTCGAATTTGGCACGGACAGCTATGCGGCCGGGCTCGAAGCTCTTCTTTTCGCGGGTCCAGATGCCGCCGCAGAGATATGGCCGCGGATCGGCCTCGGGATCGTCATTGACTATGCCTTTGAGCACCAGCGCGCCGTCGCGGAACTCATAGCAGCGGTCGTCAAGGCTTTGGTACCTGGCCCAGTCGGGGGTACCTTCGGGTATGCGGCTCCACACCTTGGTGTCGAGTTCGGGGCCGTTGAAATCGTCCTGCCACTCGAGGTGCCAGGTTTTATCCACTTCGGGAATAACGGGGATGTCATCGCCATCATCGTCGCTGCAGGCCGTGAGTGTCAGCGCGGCGCAAAGTGCCGGTAGAATGGCACGTGACAGATATCTGAAATTCTGAGTCATAGCGTTATTTTACAAGTACTTTCTCCACCTTTTCACCGCAGCGGCGGATATAGATGCCTGCGGCAGCGTTGTCAGCGTCAACGCGCTGTCCCCGGAGATCATAGAGCACCGGCACAGCATCGCTTTCTGCGGCTTCATCGGGCATCACAGTGCCGATGGCGGCCGATTCGTCAAGACCGATGAAGCTGTCGAGGCGGGGGAAACGTTTGGTGATATAGGAACGCACATTATCGAGCTCGCCTTCGTATGAACCGAAGATGGCCTGGTCCTTCTGAACCGACTTGTTGAGGATGGGCCAGCGGGTGAAGTTGAGGCGCTGCGATTCATCGAGCTGTGCGGCGTATTCATCGATCTTGGCCAGATAGTATTCGGCGTTGAAGTTGTGATTGTAGCGGAGGTCGCTCCAGATATATTTGAGACGCTCCTTGGCGCCTTCGTCCTTCTTCACGATCTGGGTGACCAGGCTTCGCATGCTCTCCGATGCCGCTGAAGCCTTGTTGCACAGATAGATATAGTCATTCAGACGGTCAAAGTCATAGACCGAACGCCATTCGCCCACGTTCTGGAATCCGAGGTCAATATCCCAGATGGGACCGGCATGAAGCACGTCATCGTTGCGGTCTTTCCACATATATGTGCTCCAGAAGGAGTCGATATTGCCGTCGAGCTCGCAGAGGATGAAGTAGCGGAGGAAGCTGTCGAGGTCGAGATATTTACGGTAGCCGTTTTCGGGGTCTGTGAAATCGAAACTGAACACTGCAGCCTCGAATTCGTTGAAAAAGTCGGTGATATACTGCGACTGAGCCTTCACTATCTCGTCCTCGTCGGGCGATTTGATTGTGACGGGGATGCCGAGTTTTGACTGGAACCACGATGTTTCCTGATTGGCGTATGCGTCGATCTCAATGAAATAACCGCCGGTGAGGTTCTCGCCATCGATATCTTCGGGAGCCATCTCGGTAATCTCCACTCGGCCTGGATTTACCTCCACCTGGTCACAAAGCTGATAGGAGCCTTCGTATGAGCCGTTGTAGATCACGTCGACGAATGTGCAGTATGGCGTGTAGGCCATGCCTGCTTCGCGGCTCATGTCGAAGGCCAGCTTGTTGCGCATCAGGGTGCGGTCACCGTAGTTATTGATGAGAGTCCATTTCTTGGCCTTGGCGGGAGCATCGAGGGGCTGCTGTTTCTTATTGAATTTGATCTGGAACGGTTTTTTGGGGAATGTCCACGAACCGTTGCCGCGGCCCTTCATCTGACACTGATTATCCTCGAGAATCTTCGAGCCGTCCTCGCTCACAATTGCGATATACGAGCCGGGGTGCTTGTCGTGCTTTGACTTGATTTCGGCCATGCCGGGAGTGTTGAATGACACCAGAGGAAGGTTTGTTAGCTGATAGAAATGAGAGTCGTCGCCTTCGCCCGGAGTGCCGTAAAATTCCACCTCGGCGAAACTGCCGTTGCTGTTGGTGGCCACCACTCTGACATAGCGGAACGCGCGTGTCACATCTATATCTATATAGTTCATCTCGCCTGCCTTGGGAGTTTCCTTATATATTGTCAGAGGGATAGCGTCAGTATAATCTGCATTATTGGCGCCCTGCACCACGGCGAACAGGCAGCGGTCACCGCGGCCGGAGGCCGGAGCGATACCCACACGGCTTATCACGTGCTTTTCGCCAAGATCGAGACCCACCCAGTTGCGACCATAGTTCTCGCTGTAATAATACGGATTGAAATACGATGATAAGTTGCCGTCAAAAGCTTTGGCGGCTTCAGTAAGGTCAGACCCGGTCACCGTCCCTTCAAGTGGCGATTCCTGGGCATAACCTATTCCTGCCCCGAGCAGGGCGGCGCAGATCATCGAGTAGATTTTTTTCATTCGGTTATATGATTGATGTGATGATTATGGTTCCGATTTTCAGTGCAAAAGCAAAAGCAGGCGCCGCAGATGAAAAGCCTTACGTCCGGCCATACATGAAGCGACCCGCAACCTTGCTACCATGCAAAGGTAGCGATAAAACTAAACCAAACAATAGAATCCCCCGAAAACTTCAAAAATCCGCGGGAGAGCAGAAATGGAAAATGGGCTTAGCTCATTAAGCTAAACCCATTTGCTTCAATTTTGTCGGGGTGACTAGACTCGAACTAGCGACCTCACGCCCCCCAGACGCGTACTCTAACCAACTGAGCTACACCCCGATTTCTGAAAAGCGATGCAAAGTTAAGCACCTTTCTTCAATCATGCAAGCACCCAAGCCTCATTTTTGCTTTTTTTTACATTTAGACACAACCTTCCGCTCCTACACTTTCGGCCCTATCATTCAATCCTGCGATTGATTACAACAAGCTGCAAACTATTCCCACCGACTGAGACTTTTACAAATTTTCACACTTCACATGCTGAACTTTTTCTTCGTATCTCAAAAATTTCGCTCAGGACAACCCTTCTGCCTAAAGAAAAAAACGAGGGATTTGTTTGGTTTGCCCCGAAATATTTCGTACCTTTGTTTGCATTTTAGGCGAAAGCCAGAAGCAGCGTCAAAAACCTGAATTTCAGCGTAATGACGTCATAACAACCAATTTCGACAAGTAAACCGTAATGGCAGAATCAGAAGAAGAATACAGCGCCAGTAACATTCAGGTGCTCGAGGGACTCGAAGCAGTGCGCAAGCGTCCCGCAATGTACATAGGCGATATATCAGTAAAGGGTCTCCACCATCTCGTATATGAGGTAGTCGACAACTCTATCGACGAAGCTCTCGCCGGCTTCGCAACCCATATCGACGTGACCATCAACGCCGACAATTCAATAACCGTGGTCGACAACGGTCGAGGCATCCCGGTCGACATGCACGAGAAGGAACATAAAAGCGCCCTCGAGGTAGTGCTCACCGTGCTTCATGCCGGCGGCAAGTTCGACAAGGGCTCTTACAAGGTGTCGGGCGGTCTCCACGGCGTAGGCGTTTCGTGCGTCAACGCGCTCTCCACCTACCTCCGCGCCGAGGTTCACCGAGGCGGCAAGGCTTACGTCCAGGAATACTCCTGCGGCAAGCCCACCACCGAGCTCCGTGTTGTGGGCGATAGCGAGCACACCGGCACAAGCATCACCTTCCTCCCCGACGCAAGCATCTTCACCGTCACCGTCTACGACTATAACACCCTCGCCAACCGCCTCCGCGACCTGGCTTTCCTCAACGCCGGCATCACCCTTACCCTCAAGGATATGCGCGAGATCAACGAGCAGGGCGAACCCCGCAGCGAGGTGTTCTTCTCTAAGGACGGCCTCCGCGAGTTCGTTGAATATATCGACTCCAACAAGGAATCACTCATCAACGATGTGATCCACCTCAACACCGAGCGCCAGGGCATCCCCGTGGAAGTGGCCATGACCTACAACACCACCTACAACGAGAATGTCTATTCATTTGTCAACAACATCAACACCATAGAGGGCGGCACACACCTCACAGGTTTCCGCCGCGGCCTTACCTCCACCCTCAAGAAATATGCCGAGGACAACAAGATGCTCGAGAAGGTGAAAATCGAAGTAGCATCCGACGACTTCCGCGAAGGCCTCACCGCTGTGGTTTCCGTCAAGGTGATGGAGCCCCAGTTTGAAGGCCAGACCAAGACGAAGCTCGGCAACAACGAGGTGATCGGCGCCGTGCAGACCGCTGTCAGCGACGCGCTCCGCAACTACCTCGAAGAGAATCCCCGACAGGCCAAGATCATTGTAGAGAAGGTGATCCTCGCCGCCCAAGCCCGCCATGCGGCCTACAACGCCCGCAAGAACGTGCTCCGCAAATCTCCGCTCACCGGCGGCGGACTTCCCGGCAAACTCGCTGACTGCTCGAGCCGCACGGCCGAGGACTGCGAGCTGTTCCTCGTCGAGGGTGACTCGGCAGGCGGTACGGCCAAGCAGGGCCGCGACCGCCAGTTCCAGGCCATCCTCCCCCTCCGAGGCAAAATCCTCAACGTGGAGAAAGCCATGGACCACAAGATTTTCGACAACCAGGAGATCACATCGCTGTTCCGCGCCATGCGTGTGACCATCGGCACCGAAGAGGATCCCAAGGAAGTCAACATCTCCAAGCTCGCTTACCATAAGATCATCATCATGACCGATGCCGATGTCGACGGTGCCCACATCGCCACCCTCCTGATGACATTCTTCTTCCGCCGCATGCGCCCCGTTATCGAACAGGGTTACCTCTACCTCGCCACACCGCCGCTCTTCAAATGCACACGCGGCAAAGTCGAGGAATATTGCTGGACCGAACAGCAGGTGCAGCAGTTCATCCTCCGCAACGGCGACAAGACCAAGGTGCAGCGTTACAAAGGTCTCGGCGAGATGAGCGCCCAGGAGCTCCGTGACACCACCATGTCGCCCGAGCACCGCATGCTCAAGCAGGTCCAGATCAGCGACGCCGCCGAGGCTGACCGCATCTTCTCGATGCTCATGGGCGAGGACGTGGCTCCCCGCCGCGACTTCATCGAAGAAAACGCCCACTACGCCAACGTCGACGCTTAACCCTGCACCACGATTCATCACCGGCCTTCACGTGCCGGCTCTCTCACAGCGCGCCGGTAATCATCACCCTCCGGCGCGCTCTCTCATAACTAATATGCCCGTTACGGCGTTATCTTTTCAGATACAAGACATCTCACACTATGGCACGTACATCACAATCACCCAAAGCCAAACCGACGGCCAAGGACCTTCATCAGGCCGTCACTCAATACATCGCACAGCAAAAGACCGCCACCTTCAACTATAAGCAGGTGTCGGCCGCCATTTGTGCCGACACTCCCGCCGCTCAGAAAGCAGTGGCCATGATCCTTGCCGAGATGGCCTTTGACGGCGAGCTCATCGAGGTGACTCCCGGAAAATACAAGGCTCCGCAGCGCTCCAACGTCACCACCGGCACTTTCGTGCGCCGCTCCAACGGCAAGAACTCCGTGATCACCGACACTGACAATGAAAGCATCCTCGTGGCCGAACGCAACTCCATGCATGCCCTCAACGGCGACAAGGTGAAAGTGATCGTCGCCGCCCGCCGCCGCGGAGTGGAGCCTGAAGCCGAGGTCATCGAAATCCTCGAGGAGAAGGAACAGACGTTTATCGGCACTCTCCAGGTGTCGAAACAGTATGCCTTTCTGATGACCGACTCCAAGTTCCTGGCCACGGACATCATCATCCCCCGCGCCAAGCTCAAAGGAGGCGTCACCGGTCAGAAAGCCATTGTCCGCATCACTTCGTGGCCTGACGAAGCCAAGAACCCCATCGGCGAAGTGGTAGACATCCTCGGCCGCACCGGCGAAAACACCACCGAAATGCATGCCATCCTCGCCGAGTTCGGCCTTCCCTACCGCTATCCCGAGAATGTCAACGCCGCTGCCGAGAAGATCGATGCCGGCATAACCGACGAGGTAGTGGCCCGGCGCATCGACATGCGCGATGTCACCACCTTCACCATCGATCCCCGCGACGCCAAGGACTTTGACGATGCGCTCTCGCTGCGCCGCCTCCCTAACGGCAACTATGAGGTGGGCGTACACATCGCCGACGTAACCCATTACGTGACCCCCGACTCGATTCTCGACAAGGAGGCCCAGCGCCGCGCCACATCAGTCTATCTCGTTGACCGCGTGGTGCCGATGCTCCCCGAGCACCTGTCAAACGGCATCTGCTCGCTCCGCCCTGACGAGGACAAGCTCACCTTCTCATGCATCTTCGAGATGAATGACCGCGCCGAGGTGCTCTCGTCAAAGATAGCCCGCACCGTAACCCGCTCCAACCGCCGATTCACCTACGAGGAGGCACAGCAGATCATCGAGACCAAGACCGGCGACTTCGCCGACGAGATACTGACCCTCGACCGCCTTGCCAAGCAGCTCCGCGCCGACCGCTATGCCAACGGCTCGGTGGAGTTTGACCGCGTGGAGGTGCGCTTCGATATCAACGAGACCGGCCACCCGGTGAGCGTGTTCTTCAAGGAATCGAAGGATGCCAACAAGCTCATCGAGGAATTCATGCTGCTGGCTAACAAGACAGTGGCCACCACCATAGGCCAGCCCGCCAGCCACAAGAAACCCAAAGCGTTCGTTTACCGCGTTCACGACATGCCCGACCCCGGCAAGCTGGCTGACCTCTCTAAAATTGCCCGCACGTTCGGCTTCAAGGTAAAGGAGCAGGGATCGTCACGCGAAGTCAACAAGTCGATCAACCGCATGCTCGCCGACGTCAAGGGCCGCGGAGAAGAAAATTTCCTCTCCACCCTGGCCATCCGCTCCATGGCCAAGGCTGTCTATACCACCAAGAATATCGGTCACTACGGCCTCGCCTTTGACTATTACACCCACTTCACTTCGCCTATCCGCCGCTACCCCGACATGATGGTTCACCGCCTGCTCGAGCGCTACCTCAACGGCGGACGCAGCGTCAACACCGAAAAGCTCGAGGAGCTATGCAAACATTCATCTGACATGGAGCAGCTCGCCGCCAACGCCGAACGCGCCTCCATCAAATACAAGCAGGTGGAATATATGGGCGACCACATGGGCGAGATCTATGACGGCGTAATCTCGGGCGTCACCGAATGGGGCTTTTACGTGGAGCTTAACGACAATATGTGCGAAGGCCTCGTGCCGGTGCGCGACCTCGCCGATGACTACTATGACTTCGACGAGAAAAACTACTGCCTCGTAGGGCGCCGCCGCGGTGTACGCTACCGCCTCGGCGACGAAGTGAAGGTGAGAGTGGCCCGCGCAAGCCTCGAGAAAAAGCAGCTTGACTTCGTGCTCGTCGATGACAAGGGCATACCGATGCAGAGCGCCAACCGCCACAACGAGGTTTCCGTGGCCCAGGCCCTGACTCAGAAGCCCGGCAAAAAGCACATCTCGCGCTCCGACAAGAAAAAGACGCGCTCGCGCCGCCACTGATCCTCCCGTCACCATGCCTCAGACTCTCACCATAGAGATCAACGAACTCCACATACGCGCTACCCACGGTGTGCTCCCTCAGGAGCGCATCGTGGGCAACGATTTTGTAATCACTGTCCACCTCCTCTACCCCGCCGGCGATGCCATTGCCAATGACCGCCTGCAGTCCACGCTCAACTATGCCGAGGCCGTCGACATAATCCGCGGCGTCATGGCCATACCCTCCGACCTCCTCGAGCACGTGTGCGGCCGCATCCGCGCCGCACTCCTCAGCCGCTTCCCCCTGATTGAAGGCGGCATGATAAGAGTGGCCAAGCCCGCTCCCCCCATTCCCTCTGCCCGTCTCTCCTCCGTAGCCGCCACTCTCCGCTGGTAATGATGATATTTTCATTGGAATCTGTCACAAAATAGCTGCTGAATCGTCTTATATATATATACTAATATTATAGCATAATATTTCATGGCTCGTCACATCACATTATTTCTTGCTTTCATCTGCAGTATCACCTCACTCAACGCCCGCACAATCAGCGGCATTGTACTGTCATCCAAGGATTCCACCGCCGTTACAGGCGCCAATTGCCGGCTGCTCTCGGGAAGTGATTTCATCACCGGCACAGCGGCCGACTCGACAGGAGCCTTCGGCCTGGAAACGGAATTGAAAACCGGTCTTAATCTCGAAATCACCATGGCGGGCTATTCGCCCACCGAAATTCTCATTGAATCAGGAGCCAAAAACCTCACTCTCGGCACCGTCTACCTCGACGAGGCCCTGAATATAGGTGATGTGACCGTGACAGCCAACGCTGTAATCCACTCAAAAGGCCGCACCATCGTCTACCCCTCGGGGAGCGATGTAAAGGCATCGGCTACCACCATAAGCCTTTTCCAGAAGCTGCCTCTGCCCGGACTTGAGGCCAATCCTATCAACCGTTCGATCTCGGTTGACGGCGGCTCGCCGGTAATTCTCATAGACGGTGTACCCTCGACCATCGACGATGTCAACGCTCTCAAACCGGGCGATATAGAGAAAGTAGAGTACTCCCGCTTCACCCCGGCCCGCTATGCCGACGCCGGAAAGTCGGGACTCATCAGCCTCACTCTGAAAAAGCGCGATGACGGCGGACGTGTCTACCTATGGGGACGAAGCGCCGTCAACACGGCATTTGTCGACGCCAACCTCCAGACCTCCTACCACCAGGGGCCGTCGCAGATTTCGCTGCAGTACCGTCCCTCATGGCGCAACTATCAGGATGTCTACGACAACACCACCGAAAGCTACATCGCTGACGATTTCCGCGTCAATCTCGAAGAACATGACCGTGCGCCCTTCAATTACCACTATCACGCTCTTCGTCTGAAATATGATTTCAGGCCCTCGGCCAAGACTCTTTTCTCGGCCACTTTCAATGCCGTCCCTAACTTCAGCCGGCACCATACGCATGCCCATACCTCCGACTCCGAACTCGGCGAATATGATAACAACAACGAGTCGCGTGACCGCCAGTTCACCCCTTCGCTCGACCTCTTCCTGCGTCAGGATTTCAACGACCGCAACAGTCTTGAGGTAGAGGTTGTAGGCACACTGAGCTCAAGCGATTACCGCCGCGACAACAAATACATGTTCCCCGACGGCTCCGATGAGTCATATATAATGAATGTCGACAGCCGGCGCCGCTCGCTCATATCCGAAGTGGCCTACGTCCACACTTTCAGCGACAAGACTTCACTTTATGCCGGTTATCAGAACACCGTCTCACGGAGCACCAACACATATCTCGACTCTGACTATAAGCCGAAACTTACCGAAAACAACAACTACGTCTATGCGCGCCTGAGCCAGAGCGTAGGCAAGTTTTACCTTACGTTTGCCACCGGCGCCAAACTGTTCTGGATCAACAACGACGTGAACCGCCGTCATTTTATCCGCAACATCTCGAGTGTGCAGGTTTCCTGGAACATCAGTCAGCAATGGTCCCTTCAGGGATTTTTCCGTTATTCGCCCTCTATACCCTCGCTCTCGGCCCTGACCGACTACCCTCAGCAGACGTCGCCCTATCTTATGTCAAACGGCAACCCCGACCTGAAAGTGGCCGAAAACTTCGTCTACCGCGTTTCCGCCGATTACTCCTATAAGAAATTTCAGGCCTCTCTACTTTCTGCCTATGCCACGACCAACAAGAGCGTGATCAGCGACGTGACATATCTTGGCGAAGGCCTCTTCCTGTCGCAGTCAGTCAATGCCCGATATAGCCGGGTGTTCCAGAACGAACTTTCATTACGTCTCAGTGACATTCACGGTTTCGGGGTCAATCTGAGCATGAGCCTGACCCATTATCGCACAGCCGGTCAAAACTGGAGCCATCGGCTCACTTCATTTGATGGATATCTCTCCGTGTGGTGGAACAAAGGGCCCTACACCATAGCCTATTGGCGCAAACTCCCCGGCAAATACCTCAGCGGCCATTATGTGGGCAAAGAGGAGAACGGCGACGCTCTCCAGTTTGAATGGCAGCCTGACAAGCACTGGACCGTAGGTGCAAGCTGGATGTATATGTTTGACCGCAAAGGCACACGTTATCCCGCATGGGACTACTCGTCAGTCAACCCCTCTTACCGCGAACGCTACATCAAAAACAACGCCAATATGGTAGTTCTCTCGGTCAGCTACTCCGCTGACTTCGGCTCGATATTCCGCACCGCCCGCCGAAGCCTCAACAACACCGACAACTCCACCTCCCTCCTGAAACTCTGACCCAAACGCGCTATTGCGGCTAATACGGCTTTCACAGCCGTATTAGGTAACTATTCAGCGAATCATTTGAGCGATAAAGTGCGGTGTCATTCTTGAAATAAATTTCTGATTTTCACAAAAAATAGTAGCGATTTTACTTGCGTATGTCAGATAAAATTACTATCTTTATTTCTGTGAAACAACAGGTTAGTGACATATCCGAGATGCTTTCAGGGCTTCTTTCCGAACTTCAATCGTTGAGAAAAACGGTTGATTCGCAGCATGCCGAGATATGCTCGCTAAGTCGCAATGTCGACAAACTTCTGAAAGAGAACCGGGAGTTGCGCAGACGTCTGGAGAAATATGAAAAGCCTCCAAAGGACTCCGCCAACAGCAGTACTCCGCCATCGAAAGAGCCGATGAAATCAGAGGTTGAGCGCCGCACCAAGTCTCTGAGAAAGAAATCAGACAGAAAGGTCGGCGGTCAGCCCGGTCATGAGGGCACAACCCGTAAAATGGTAGAGACTCCCGATGAGATACAAAACATAGCATCGCAATTCTGTCGCGAATGTGGCAGAGACCTGTCGGATGTCGAAGGGGAGCTTGATTATGTCACGCAGGAGATTGACCTGCCGCAGATACAACCGATTTACCGTGAGCGCAGGTTTTATAAGAAAGTCTGCGCATGCGGTTGTTGCAACCGTGATTATGCTCCGTGCAAAAGAGGTGGCAACGCAATAACTTTCGGCAATAACATCCGTGCTGTCGCAACGTATCTGAGTGTGGTTCAGTGTATGCCGTATGAACGGTTGCAGTCGTTGTTTGAGACGATGTTCAATGTCAGAATCAGTCAGGGAACGCTGGCCAATATCGTCCGTGAGATGCTTGATAGGTCAAGGCCGGCGATAGACCTTATAGAGTGGCTGATAAAGGAATCCGCCGTAGTCGGTTTTGATGAGTCAGGGTGCTATGTCAACGGTAGCCTCAACTGGTCATGGATAGCACAGACCACATATCTGACGCTTGTGTTCCGTGGCGCGGGACGTGGTGCGAAAGTGCTTGAAGAACGTTTTGGTGACTCGCTGAAAAACATGGTCGCCGTCACCGACCGCCACAGCGCCTACTTCGCCATAGACTTCCTCGACAACCAGATATGCCTGGCACATCTTTTGCGGAATCTCGAATATCTCAACGATATAGACAAGGAGCAGACATGGGCAAAGGAAGTGCAGGAACTTCTGCGTGAGGGAATCCATTTGAGAAACGAAAGACCAACGGAGATAATCACCAAAGAAATATGGCTCACACGGCTTGATGACCTGCTCAAAAAGAATCTCGATAATCTGCGCAAAGAGTTCAATGAGCTGAAACGGGGAATAATAAAATGCCGGGACTACATCTTCAATTTCCTTGAGAATCCGACAATACCGTCGGACAATAATGGCTCGGAACGGGGAATCCGTAAACTCAAGGTCAAGCAGAAAATATCCGGTTGCTTCCGCTCCGACACGGGCGCCGATGCCTTCCATGCACTCCATTCTATAGCCGACACCGTCTGGAAAAACGGACAATCACCCCTTGATGCGATATTGGCACTCGTCTAATCAGACGTGGTGACTCTTTATGACTTGGCTTTGGCTGAATAGTTAGGATAAACGAATATATTTTGATATATTTGCAAAATAATAATTTATCAAAACATTCAAACAATCATGACTCACCGTTTTATTCTACCGCTTCTCCTGCTAATGGCAGGAATTTCGTTCACATCCTGCTCAAGCGACGAACCGAAAGCACCCGATCCGGAAGATGAGAGATGGATTGACTCTAACTTCGCAAAAATACTGGAGGAAAAGGGATATATCTCCGATGCCGAGAGTGTCACCCCGGCTGATGTCGCGAATCTTAAGGTGATTGACGTTTCCGGAACATCCCAAAATCGTGGGAACATAAAATCGCTCCGTGGCATAGAATACTTTACAAATCTCGAAAGGCTTGATTGCCAATACAATCAGATTACTCAATTAGACGTAACAAAGAACGCTAATCTAGAAATACTTTTGTGCTGGGACAATCAACTCACGCAACTGGATGTGACCAAGAATATACAATTAAAAGAACTTTTCTGCGAAGAAAATAAACTCACACAATTAGACGTATCTAAAAATATGCAATTGACAAAACTTCGATGCTCCTCCAATCAACTGACGCAACTGGACGTGACTAAAAACACACAGTTGGAAGAACTTGTCTGCTCCTCCAATCAACTCACGCAACTGGACGTGACTAAAAACACACAGTTGGAAGAACTTGTCTGCTCCTCCAATCAACTCACTCAACTGGACGTAACCAAGAACAAAAAGTTGTATTATTTAATTTGCTCCTCCAATCAACTGACGCAACTGGATGTATCGAAATGCACATCGTTGAGTATTTTTGATACTAGAGTAAACCAACTGAAACACCTTGATGTAACGAAGAACACAGAACTGACAGCTCTATACTGCTTAAAAAATCTTCTTACTGAACTGGACGTGACTAAAAACACAAAATTAACATCACTTCATTGTGATGAGAATAAACTCACGCAACTGGATGTGACCAAGAACGAGCAGTTACAAACTCTTGGGTGCTCTTTCAATCAACTGACGCAACTGGACGTGACTAAAAACACAAAATTAACATCACTTAATTGTCTTGAGAATAAACTCACGCAACTGGATGTGACCAAGAACACGCAGTTAAAAATACTTTATTGCCAAGGAAACCGACTGACGCATCTGGATATATCACATAACACGAAACTTGAAGGTCTCGCATGCTGTAGCAATCCTGGAGAAAACGGATTGTTCAGGGTCAAGGCATGGTTCGATAATTCAAATGTGCCGGAAAGTATAACGAATTTTTATGTTTACAGCTCCACATGGACATATAATGGATCGACCGTGAAAATTGATTATTATAAATAATTGAGCTAAACAACCCTATTGAGAGGCTGTCTAACAAGGTTGTTAGACAGCCTCTTTTTGTGACAGAAAGAACGACTTACCAGTAGCAAACGTCGTATTACCTCGCCTTTTGCCTTTCTTTTTTGCGAATTTGACGGATTTCAACCCATCAAATTCGCATACTATATTATGTGGTAACTATTCAGCGAAAGGAAAAGCAATTATTACTGTCCGCTAAACTTTAGGGAAGATTAGAAAAACAGGGCTGATTCCATTTGCAGGAGTCAGCCCTAAATGGTTATATTGGTGTCGCCAA
>ERZ836877.443-NODE-443-length-72467-cov-23.465365_pt1 | contig 72467 bp, 45 predicted proteins | sample MGYA00519469_ERZ836877 | MGnify/ENA primary metagenome ERZ836877 (study PRJEB31850, sample SAMEA3708809) | human gut metagenome | biome: human gut; feature: human-associated habitat; material: faeces | place: China | collected 2014 ...
GCGATTTTTTCGCCTCGGCCCTTGGAATATTACGCTCTTTTGAGGGATTTTATAGATTAATCGGATGCTGTTAAAAATGTGAGGGAACAGACAGGTCGACGCTCACGCGCTTCTTTGCCGTCCCCTCACCGGAGTCCTTTACCTATGCTTGATAATTACTTACTCCTTGATTTTCTTGCTTGCTTAAAATTTAATCTTGCGGGCAGTGCTTCCGCTGCGCACAATGTATATGTTTCCTCGTTCGGGAGCGACCACGCGCTGTCCCTGGAGGTTATAGAAGACTTCATCGGCGGTCTCGGCGGCGTCGGTTCCGACAGCGTCGATCGAGGCGGTGCCGTCGTTAAGACGCACGGCGGCGAGCATCAGGCCGCTGGGGCGTCCGGTGTCGGAGATGCGCACGGTGTGTTTGCCGGCTGTCAGGTCGAGGTCGAATTTCTTAACAACATATTCGGTGTCGCTGTTGGGCAGCGTGAACTGGTTGTTGTCGACAACCGTCGTGCCGTCGACGGTGATTGTCCAGGTCGGATCGTAGCGCGTGGGCTCGCCGTAGCCGCCGAGCCATGCGTCGAGGCTATACTTGCCGGCATTGGCGACATCGAAGTTGAATTCGAGATAACCGTTCGAGCCTATCTGCGAAGCGATGATGGGCCATATCTGAGGCGCGTTGTCGACACGTCCGAAGGTAACGCCCTCGAAATCGTTGCACTTCGCGGCGGGAATCCAGGTGTTGACCCCGGTGTATTCCGACTTGTCGAATGTGCCCAGATAGTTGTAGACATATCCCTGCGGAGTCAGATTGTAGACGGGATCCGACAGCGGCGGAAGAGTCTCGACAAGGCCGTAGTTCGGACGGTTGGCCGAGTCATAGTCCCCTTCGGCCATGAACCAGGCGTAGCGGAAAATCCAGGGGGTCTGCTCAAGCCATTTGACCGACTCGATCATCGAGGCGATCTGAGTGGCCGGCGCCACATATACGTTTCCGGCGCCTCCGGGCCAGTAACACCATTCGGTGACCCAGACCGGTTTGCCGTATTTCTCGTGAAACTCGGTACCGAGCTGCTTCATGACGCCCAGACCGCCGTAGTTATGTATGGCGGTATAGTCGAAGGCATCTTTGCCGACGATAGCCACGAACTCATCCATCCATTTCGACGGATTGGCGTAGGTGCCTGTCGAGAAGTTCATTGCGGGAGCAACGACCTCAAGTCCCAGCTCTTTGGCCAGACTCACCACTTCGGGCCATTTGGCGGCGGCTTCCTGAGGCGTCAGATTGGCCTGGTTGGTGAAGTTCGGCTCGTTGAAGCCCAGCAGATATTTTACTTCGGGATGCTCCTTGCAGTATTTGCGGATGGCGTCGGCGTTGACACCGTTCCAGCACATGGGCACGAAACTCATCTGTTCGTTCGAGGGAGCCGACGTTCCGGTGGCCCAGTTGTAATACCACGAGTTCCCTTTTTCGAGAAGCTCGAATTCAGCCGCGCGCGAGCCTTTGGCGCATACGCCGCGCTTGGCGCTCTTGGCGGGAGCCGCTGATGCCACGAGAGCCACGGCTGCGAGGGTCAGAAGAATCTTTTTCATTGGTTATGATATGTTTTTATTTGACAGCGAAAGAAACCGGGGTGCCGGCGTCGGCGTTCGGGGCTACCCAGAGGCTGAAGTCGCCCGGCTCGCAGCCGAAAGTTCCGTCGGCACGGGTGAAGGCGAGGCTCGAGGCCGGAAGAGTGAAGCTGACATCGCGGCTCTCGCCCGGCTTAAGGGTTATCTTGGCGAAGTCTTTGAGCTCTTTGACGGGGCGCACTGTCGAGCCGACGAGATCGCGCACATAGAGCTGGACAACCTCCGAAGCCTCGCGGGCGCCGGTGTTGGTGACTCGGCAGCTGACGGTCAGCTGTCCGTCGGGCGACATCGTGGGCGCGCTGAGCTGCGGTGTGGCATAGTCGAAGGTCGTGTAGCTCAGACCGTATCCGAAGGGGAAGAGCCATCCGTCGCCGGCGTCGAGGTAGAAGCTTGTGCAGCCCGTCGAGGTCTGGCCTGCCTCAAGCTCGAGGTCGTCGATATAGGTTATGTTCTCGGCGGGACGGCCGGTGTTCTTGCGCGAATAATAGAGCGGCGACTGGCCGTTGGCGCGCGGCAGAACGGTGTTCAGGCGTCCGCCCGGGCAGGCTTTGCCGGTGAGCACGTTGGCGAGGCCGGGGCCTGTCATGGTGCCGCCGTGATAGCTCAGCAGCATGGCGTCGGCGTTGGGAAGGTCGGCGGTCAGCACAAGCGGACGTCCGGGCATGACAACAGCCACAACCGGTTTGCCGGTCTTCTTAAGCTCGGCAAGCAGGGAGCTCTGTGCGCCGGGCAGCGTTATGTCAGTGCGGCAGTGGGCCTCTCCCGAGAGCACGGCCTCTTCGCCGACAAAGGCGAGGATGACATCGCAACCGCGGGCTGCGTCTGTGGCGGCGGCGAACTTGTCGGTGCGGCGGTCGCGGCTGAATTCAAGAGCGGGAGCGTAGACAACATTGGCGTCACCGAGCTGCGAGCGCAGGGCTTCGAGCGGAGTTACGCAGCGGCTTTTCTCGAGATCGAAGCTCCAGGTTCCCGACTGGTCGTGGTGGGCGTTTGCCATCGGGCCGGTGACGAGCACCTTGACCCCGCTCTTGAGCGGCAGCAGCGCATTGTCGTTTTTCAGAAGCACGGCGCAGTCCTCGACAGCCTTCGTGGCGGCTTCGAGCGACGCCGGAGCATAGAACCGGCGCGAGTTCTTCTCGTCGACATAGGGGTTGTCGAACAGACCGAGACGGTATTTCAGACGAAGCACGTTGCGGACAGCCTCGTCGATGGTCTTCATGTCGACCTTGCCGTCTTCGACAAGCTTCTTCAGGTGGGCCTCATAGGCGTGGCCCTCCATATCCATGTCGACACCGGCATTGATAGCCTGACCGGCGGCCTGACGGAGGTCGGCGCTATAGCCATGGGGGATCATCTGCTGGATCGAGCCCCAGTCGCTGACCATCATGCCGTCGTAGCCCCATTCGCCGCGCAGAATGTCGCGCAGGAGATAGCGGTTGCCGCTGGCGGGAATGCCGTTGATGTCGTTGAAAGAACACATGAATGTTGCCGGAGCGGCCTCAAGCGACATTTTGAATGGTACGAGAACGACGTCGCGCAGAAGTCCTTCGGGCAGCCATGTCGTGTTATAGTCTTTGCCCGACTCGGAATAGCCGTAGCCGGCGAAATGTTTCGAACAGGCGGCCATGGTGTAGGGTTTCGAGGGATCGGTGCCCTGATAGCCTTCGATCATGGCTTTGCCGAGTATGCCCGTCAGCACGGGGTCCTCGCCGAAGCCTTCGGCGATGCGCCCCCAACGCGGGTCGCGGGCGATGTCGAGCATGGGCGAGAATGTCCAGCGGATGCCTACGCTCGAAGCCTCGTCGGCGGCGATTGCGGCACCCTCACGGACAAGGGCCGGATTCCAGCTGCATCCCTGCCCCAGCGGAATGGGGAAGAGTGTGCGGAAGCCGTGGATGACGTCGCGGGCGAACACGAGGGGAATTCCGAGACGGCTCTTCTCGACGGCGTCGCGCTGAAGGCGGTTGACAGTGGCGGGATCGCACACGTTGAGCAGCGACCCGACCTGACCGTCGCGAACGCGGCCGCCGAGGTCGTCATTATATGTGTCGGAGGCCGACAACTGGTTGAGCTGGCCGATTTTCTCGGCGAGGGTCATCTTGGCCACGAGGGCGTCGATCTTCTTCTCGTCGGGAGTCGTGGCCGTCGCTGTCAGGGCTGTGGCACTGAGAGCTATGGAGAGTGCTATGCTGAGAATCTTCATTTTTCTGTGTTTAGGGTCATTTCGGAGGTCTTTTCATAGACCTTAACATAGTTGACAAACATCGACTGTGACTGTGAGTTGCCGTCGTTGAGGGCGGTCACGCCTTCGGCATCATGTATACCGGGAAAGTCGCCGCCGACCGCCAGATTGAAAAGAATAAAGCCGGGTTTATGGAACTGCGAGGCAAGTTCCCCTTCACTGACTTTCATTGTCAGATAAGGTTCGGCCGAGGGATTGCGGTCGAGATCGAGATACATTCTGATCTCGCTCTCGTCCCAGATGAGAGTGAACAGATGGAACTCGCCGTCCTGAATATTATAGGAATTCGTCGACACACCGGCATACTGGGCATGGCTGCCGTCGGCGTTTGCCCAATGGAGAGCGCCGTTGAACAGGCGGTCGTGGGTTCCGGCGGCAATGCCGTCGCCGTGGCCCATCTCCATGATGTCGGTCTCGCCGCAGCGCGGCCAGCCGAGTTCGGTTATGTCGTTGCCCATCATCCAGAAAGCGGGCCAGAGGCCGTTGGCGGTCTTGGGCAGGCGAATCGACGCCTCGATCTTGCCGTGGGTGAACGTCCGCTTGCCGAGGGTGTTGACGCGCCCCGAGGTAAAGCTGCGGTTTATATAGTCTTCGCGGCGCGCCGTCAGAATGAGGCATCCGTTGCCGCGGCCGTCGTCGCCGACGCTGACGTTGACAGGGCGTTTCGTATAATATTGCAGCTCGTTGTTGGCTCCGTTGTTGTTCCCTTCCTCGATATTCCAGCTGTCGGGGTCGAGGCTTGCGGAGTCGAAGAGGTCTTCCCACACCAGAGTATAGCCGGGCATTGCCGACGAACCTGTCTGTGGCGCCGCTGCCCCGGCGCCGAGGGCGCCGAGGGTCAGCATTGCCGAGAATATTACGGTTTTCACTGTAGTGGCGGGGAAATTAGAATATCACTTTCGAGGCTTTGGTTCCGCGGCGCTCGATATAGATCCGTCCGGGCTCGGGGTTGGCCACGCGGCGTCCCTGAAGATCGAAATATTCAGCGGGAGCGTCGGTGTCGGAACCGACCTCGGTAATGGAGTTCTGACGGGCCTCGGGATTATAGAAGAACACGTCGCAGAGGCGCACATTGCGGCCCCCCTCGCCGTTGAACGACACGGTGAATCCGTCGAAGTTCTTCACTGCGGCGGCGCGAAGCTCGGCCTCTGTCATGACGTCGCCGAGGGCAACGTCGATCGCACGCCAGTCCTTGCCGACACGCGGAACATCGATAACAGTGGCGGCGTCGCCATGCTGGAGAATCTTGACGGTCGTCTTGTCGGGAGCGATATTGTTTGTGCGGTAGGCGCAGTGGAAGCGGTGTTTGAGGGTAAGGCCGCTGAGGTCGACGCCTGTGGTGCGGAAGCCGCCGCCCCACCAGTTCATGTCTTTGTTGGGGTTGAGCGACACGAATGTCTTGCAGTCGTCGGCGTCGAAAGCGAGCGGAGTGTCGTAGGTCAACGAGCCTTCCCAGGCCTGAAGATCGACCTCGGCGCGGGCTGCAGAGAGGTCGACGGCCTTGTTCTGCGACGCCAGATCAGGATCGAGCACAACGGCATAGAAGTCGCCGGCGTCGGGATAGACCTTCTTGACATCGGCCATCGACGGGCCTACGACAACGGGCGGCTCAGAGCCGTCGGCGGGATCGCCGGCAACGATCGTCTCGAGAGTCTCGTCGGAGGTGCCTTTCTGATAGACTTTGACGTAGTTGACATACATCGAGGCCTGCTGGCCGTTGGCGTCGTTGAGGGCGGTGATGCCCGATGCCTCGTGGATGCCGGGGAAGTTGCCGCCCACAGCGAGGTTGAAGAGAATGAAGTTCGGTTTGTGGAAATAGTTGCCGGCCGTCATCTCATCGTCGGGGTTGACCTTTGTGATATCGATCTCGTAGTAGGGGCGCTGGCCGGGATACTTGTCGAGGTCGACATACATCGAGATTTTATTCTTGTCCCAGATAACGGTGAAGAGGTGGAATTCGCCGTCCTGAAGGCTGTAGTCAAGAGTTTTGTCCTGAGCGTAGTCGCCGGTCTTGTTCCAGGCCGGGCCCCAGTGGCAGGCGCCGTTGAAGAAGCGGTCCGAGACGCCGCGGTTGATACCGTTGGAATGGCCCATCTCCATGATGTCGGTCTCGCCGCAGCGCGGCCAGCCGACCTGGTCGTAGTCGTTGCCCATCATCCAGAAAGCGGGCCAGAGACCGTTTGCAGTCGTGGGAATCTTTATCGAAGCCTCGATTTTGCCGTGGGTGAAAGCGACTTTCGTCTTCGAGTTGATGCGGCCCGAGGTGAAATTGCGGTTGTTGTAGTCTTCGCGGCGTGCTGTCAGAATAAGGCAGCCGTTGCCTTTGCCGTCGTCGCCGACGCGCACGTTTTCGGTGCGGTCAGTGTAGTATTGGAGTTCGTTGTTGCCTCCGCCCGAACCGTTGACTTCAATATTCCAGCGGTCGGGGTTGAGAGTTCCGAAATCGAACAGATCCTGCCAGACAAGCTTGTAGCCGTCGGTCTCGCCGGTACCCGACTGAGAGTCGGCGGCGAAGGCTGTTGTGGCGGCCATTAACAGGGCCGGGAGCAGATATTTTTTCATGATAGAAACTGAATATATGGAGATAATGGAAACTGACTGTATGATGGGGGGCGGAGAGTAGTTATTATTTGGTAACGCCGGAGCGTTGATGGTTATTCGATATTTGGTTTACGCCGAAGAGTAGGGACGTGATTCATCACGTCCGCCGGAACATCAGCCGGGCGCTTTTGAAACGTGCCAAAGGCACGTCCCTACAGGCGGGAGGGTTGCAATTTACAGCATTGCGTTTTTGAGAAGAGAAAGGTGATTGCAGATATGGGGTGGAGAGAGGAGTTGCCTGAGGAAAGAAGAGAGCGGGCGGGGTCGCCGGGAAGGTGCCCCGCCCGCGATTGTTCATAGAGGAAATTTAGAGAACGACTTTCTTAACGTCCTTGCCGGCCTTTACGATGTAGACCTGACCTGCGGTCGGGTTAGCTACGCGCTGGCCCTGGAGGTTGTAGTAAACAGCAGCTTCGTTGCCGTCAACAGTGATGTTCTCGATAGCGTTCTGACCTTCGCCCGGAGTGATGAAATAGATACCGTCGAGGCTGATATTGGCACCTGCGGGCATACCGGCGTCGGCAGTTCCGCCGAAAGCGAAGATATTGCCGCTCCAGGCAGCCATAGTGCTGCCGGTCTCGCCGCCAACGAGGTTAACAGAACCTTTGAGTTTTTTGTAGTCAGCTACAGTGATCTGAACAGTCTGCCATTCTTCTGCGGGAGCGGAAGCAACGACAGGGTTGCCGTCGATAACTTCACCGAGCGACAGGTTGTTAGTTCCGTCATTGAATAATGTCAGCCACATAGCAGTGATTTTGCCAGAGCCGCAACGATAGCTGAAATGGATGATTGTGTTGTCGTTGATGTGGCTGAGGTCAACGCCTTTGCCGACGGCAATATTGTAACCAGCACCACACCATCCGAGATTGGCTACATTGAGGCTGGTGTAACCTGTGCCGCCGTCAACACCGGGTTCGTTTGCATCGCCGGCTACGAAAGAGTCACCTGCGGGCCAGATGAAGAGATCACGACCTTCGTCCTTATTCGGGCCGATGTAGTTCACCTTGTAGTTGGCTTCTTTGCCGAGAACCTCAGCCTTTGCTTCGTCGAGAATGATGTAGTCGATGGTTGCCTTGGGGATGTCCTTCAGAGCGGCTTCGATTGAACCGTCAGCAACGGTGAACTGAGCGTTGGCGCTCATTGCGACAGCTGCCATAGCAGCAAAAAGTGTAATCTTTTTCATGACAGAAAAATTTAGAAATTGGTAAAAAGGGTTAATTAAGATTTGTATGATTTTTTGTTTTTGTTGACGTCGCGGAGGCGCCGGAGGGTTCCCACGCCTCCGCGGCGTTCGAAAGACGTTGTCGGGAATATCAATAACCGGGGTTCTGCTCCATCGGGTTCAGACCGATCTCTTCGGCGGGAATCGGGAAGAGCTCATGCTTGCCGGCGATGAACGCTGCCATGTGCTCGCGCACTTCCTGCGACTCGTTTTTGCCGTATGAGCCGTTGTCGCGGTCCATGACCTGAGCGGCGATGCCCCAGCGGACGAGGTCGAACCAGCGGTGGCCTTCCATGGCGAGCTCTACGCGGCGCTCGTGGCGGATAGCCTGACGGAGGTCGTCGGTAGTGTCCTTATATCCGCGATAGCCGGGGAATTCGGGCAGGGCGTTGGCCACAGAGGCGTCGGCATTGGCGCGGGCGCGGGCGCGAACCTGCTCGAGAGCCCATTTGGCGTCGGAGGCGTGACCGGTCTCGAGGGCAGCCTCTGCATAGAGAAGGAGCACGTCGGCGGCGCGGATGAGGCGGTAGTTGAAGGGGGAGCGGGTAGCGTGGTCGAGAGCCGGGAAGGTTCCGCCTTCGCTATACGACACCTTATTGTTATAGTAGGGGGTGTTGAGATACATGACCTCGACCTCCTGCTGGCTGACTGCGTCGGGCACACCGATGGCGGCTTCGCGGCGGCTGTCGCCGGCCTCGAACTCGTTGTAGAGGTCGATGGTCGGGTGGTCGAAGCCCCAGCCCTTGTTGCCGCCGAGGTTCGACATGCGCGGGCGGGTCAGGATTGTCGAGAATGTTCCGCGGGTGAATCCGAAGCCTTCGCCGTAGTCGCTGGTCGGGTCGGCCATATACTGGATTTCGAACACGCTCTCGGGGCCGTTCTCGCCGGCAAGGGTGAAGTTGTCGGTATAGACGGGGCAGAGCGAATACTCGGCACCATACTGTTCGTCGACGAACTTCTTGCCCCAGGTGTAGGCGTTGGCATAGTCGCCACGGGTCAGATAGACCTTGCAGAGCATTGCGAGCACTGCGCCGCGGGTGGCGCGGCCGAGATCCTTGGCCTCGTAGCGGCTCTTGTTCCAGATAACCTTTTCAGCTTCGAGAAGGTCGGCAATGATGTGGTCGTAGGTGGCCTCGAGGGTGGCGCGCGGCTGCTGCCAGCGGTCTGAAGTGTCGATGACGTCGTCGATCAGGGGCACTCCGCCGAAAACGCGGGCCAGCTGGAAGTAGTAGAAAGCACGCATGAAGTAGGCTTCGCCCATGAGGCAGTCGCGGCGCTCGGCCGTCAGGGTCTCGTCGAGGTCAACCTTGGGCACCTCCGACAGAGCGAGGTTGCAGCGGCCTATGCCCTGGAACTTGGCGCGGTAGTAGTCGAGAAGTATTCCGTTGTTGATGTTGACCTTGAAGTTGTCGATGTCGTAGGCGTCGGCGCCGTCGTTGACATCCTGACCGCCCTTGAGGGCGTCGTCAGAGGCGATGTCGCCGATATACCATTCCGAGAAATATGTGTTGTTATACTCCCAGGCCAGCGGCACGTAGGCGGCGTTGACAACAAGCTCGGCGGTCTTTCCCGAGGTGAAGTAGTCTTCGACGGTGGTTGTTCCGGGAGTCTCTTCGTTGAGCCAGCCGTTACATGAGGTAAGGGTCAGTGCGGCGGCGGCCAGTCCGATATATAATGTCGATTTCATTGTTTTTCTGATGGTGGACAAGAGATTAGTAAGTGATGTTGACACCGATGATATACGTGCGGCTCTGGGGATAGTTGCCGTAGTCGACGCCGCCGTTGACCTCGGGGTCGAAGCCTTTATACTTGGTGGCCGTCAGCAGGTTGCTGCCCTGGAGATAGAAGCGGCAGTTGGTGAAGCCGGCCTTCTGGATGAGGCTCTTCGGAAGCGAGTAGCCGATCTGAAGGTTCTTCAGGCGGAAGTAGCTGCCCGATTCGAGGAAGCGGTTGCTGACATAGTAGTTGACAGAGTTCTTCGGGTTGGGGATGCTGCCTTCGGTGTAGTCGGGACGCCATGCGTCGGCCATTTCGGGAGCGAGAACCGAGGTTGCTCCGTTGCCTTCGAGGCGGTGGCGCATCTGGTTGTAGATCTTGTTGCCGGCCACGCCCTGGAAGAATACCTGAAGGTCGAAGTCACGCCAGTAGGCGCCGAGGTTGATACCGTAGTTGATCTTGGGGATCGACGAGCCGAGGTCTACGCGGTCTTTGTCGTCGATGACACCGTCGCCGTTGGCATCGCGGTAGATGGCATCGCCGGCGTGGAACGGGGTCGATTTCTCTGTGTAGCCGGGAAGCATTTCGAGAACCTGTTCGTCGCTCTGATAGATTCCGAGATACTCATAGCCCCAGAAGTAGTAGAGCGGGTGGCCCTGGTCGACAACCTGAACCTGAGAATAATTGGTTCGGATGGGCGAACCGCCGTTGAGGGCTGTCAGCTCGTTGTCGATAAACGAGATGTTACCGCCTACGCTGTAGTGGAAGTCGCGGCTCAGAGTGTTGCGGTGCTCGAGCTGGATTTCAATACCGCGGTTGCGGACCTGACCGACGTTGGCCTGGACGGCATAGCGGTTGCCGACATGGGCGGGAGCGGTGACGCTCATGAGCATGTCGTTGGTGTTGCGGATGAAGCCGTCGATAGAACCGGTCAGTCGGTTGTTGAACCAGGCGAAGTCTACGCCGAGGCTCCACTGCTCGGTGTTTTCCCAGTGACCGCCCTTGTTGACCCAGCTCAGCACGGTTGCGCCGTTGGCGAGCTGCTGGTCGGCGCCGAAGACATAGTCGACGAATGTCGGGCCGGTCGAGAACATGTTCAGCACGAAGGCGTCGTCGCCGATCTTGTCGTTGCCGACCTTACCCCAGCCGAAGCGGATCTTGAGGTCGTTCAGAGGCTGGAAGTCGCGCAGGAAGCTCTCCTGCTGGATGCGCCATGCCAGGGCGAACGAGGGGAAGTAGCCCCACGAGTTGTCGCGGAATTTGCTCGAACCGTCGGCACGGAAGTTGAACGTGGCCAGATAGCGGTTGTTGAACGAATAGTGGAGGCGGCCAAGCCATGAGAAGCGGCGGCTGCGCGAGATCGACTCGCTCGGGGTTCCGAAGTCGTCGGTGACCTGGCTCAGATACCAGTTCTTCTCTACGGGATTGAGAATCGACGAGCCCGAGTTACCGGTAGCATTGTAGTTGTATTCCTCAGTCGACTGGCCGACCATGACGCTGAAGTCGTGTTTGCCGATTTCGCGGGCGTAGGTCAGGATGTTGTCGACGTTCCAGTTATAGGTGCGGCCCATCGACATCGACAGGAAGTTCTTGTCGCGTTTGTCGTATGAAGATACCTCGTAGGCGTCCATGAACGAGCGGTCGATATTCCATTTATAGTCGAAACCGAAGGTCGAGCGGAATGTGAGGTATTTGACGGGGGTGATTTCGGCGAACACGTTACCGATCCAGCGCTCGGTGCGGTTCTTCGGGTGGGCGTATTCGACCATCGAGAAGGGATTGGTCACGTTCTTGAAGTTCGAACCTGCCGAGAGACCGCCGCTGAGGTCGGCGCCGTCGCGGTTGACCGATCCTTCGGGATAGCGCACGGGATCCCAGGGAGCCATGGCGAAGGCGGCCGAAAGGATGCTTGCGCCGGCGCTCTCGCTGTTGTCACCGCTCTCGTAGGCGTTCTTGGCAACGCCAGCCATGAACGAGATGTTCTCGCCGACCTTCAGCCAGGGAGTGGCTTTATATGTTGTGTTCAGTCGGCCGGTGAAGCGCGTGTAGCTGCTGCCGATGACCGTTCCCTGCTGGCTGAACCAGCTGCCCGACATCGAGTAGGTGAACTTGTCGCTGCCGCCGTCGATGCTGAGGTGGTAGTTCTGAATGAGACCGGTGCGGAAAACCTCGTCCTGCCAGTCGGTGTCGATGGCGCTGTAGTCGAGACCCGTGGGGTTGGTTTCGGGATCGTAGATGGTGGGATAGTAAGAGCTGTTGCCGACGCCCATATAGCGGCCGAGCCATTTGTTGAAGCCCTCTTCCTCGTAGTATTTCTTGCCGGAGGCCGTCGAGTTGATGGCCACGTAGGTGTCGGCGAAGTCCTTGGCGTTCATGACGTCGAGCTTCTTGATGCGGCTCTGCCAGCCGACGTATGCGTTGAACGAGATGTTGGCGCGTTTGTCGGTGCCGCCGTTGCGGGTGGTGACGATGACAACGCCGTTGGCGCCGCGCGAACCGTAGATGGCCGTTGCCGACGCGTCTTTAAGAATCTCGGTCTGCTCGATGTCGTTGGGCGACAGGAAAGAGATGTCGTCGGTGATGACGCCGTCAACTACATATATAGGTGCGGCGCCGTTGACAGTGCCGACACCGCGGATGCGAACCTCGGCGGCTGCGCCCGGACGGCCCGTCAGCGAGTTGACGGTCACACCGGCAGCCTGACCCTGAAGGGCGTTGGCGAGCGATGCCGAAGGTGTTTTGGTGAGCTTGTCGGCTCCGATCGATGCAACAGAACCTGTCAGATCGCTCTTTTTCATTGTACCGTAACCGATGGCCACAACTTCTTTGAGCATATTGGCTTCAGGTTCCATGACAACGTCAATCTGTCCGGCGCCGCTGACCTTCTTCTCGACGGTCTGGCAGCCAACGTAGCTGAAACGGAGAGTCTGACCAACGCTGACAGTAATTGTGTATTGTCCGTCAATGTCGGTGGCAACGCCGTTTGCCGGATTTTCCTTACACTGAACGCTGACGCCGATCAGCGGCTCGGAATCTTCCGACGATGTCACCACGCCTGTGACCTTCACACTTTGTGCCGAGGCTCCGACCACGACAGAAAGCAGAAACACAAGGGCAAGAATTACTTTCTTCATAGAGATGATGGTATTAAAAGACTTTTGTTAAATAATGAAACTGATAACGAAATATGGTTGGCTTTTCCAGCCATAGGATGGACTACTGTGAAAGTCGGGGCTACGGGGGCTGATTTTCATGGCGGTTGCCTCCGCGGCCGCTTTCGATGTCGCAAAGGTATGGAGCCGGACAGCTGTCAACAAATATTTTTGCTCATAAAAAACTCAACAAACTGCCGTTTTTACCCCTACAGCAGCCCTACAGCAATAAATTACAGACTTGATTATATGAGACTTACGTAAATTATGTTATAAAACATATTTTTACCCATTCTCTCAGTCTGCTATATTTCGCAGAGCTTCCCCGAGGGTTTTACAACCACAAAGATAGCGGGGCCCGGGCCACTTTCAAAAGCCCCGGAGCGTTTTTAATATTTATTGTGAAAATTCACAAAAATAAATATCTGCACCTGTCAGACGTCTTTCCACAGGGCGCTCGTTCAGCCTTTTACAAATTATATGTTATAGAACATCATTCAAAATTCACCTCAATCGCCGATTTTTTCGCAATTTTGCATCGTAAACACCGAATTTAAATACTTCCGGAGCCCTTTCCGCCCCGTTTCTTACCTTTTTCTGTGAACCTTAACCTGTCGAGATATATATGCCGGGCCGTCGGCATTCTGCTGTTGCTCGCCGCCGCAATGCCGGCGCGCGCGGGCCTTCCAATGGTGCGCAATTTTCCGCGCTCGCTCTACGGAGCCGGCGCCCAGAACTGGGCGGTCGCTCAGGATTCGCTCGGAAGGATGTATTTCGGCAACCGCTTCGGCCTTCTGATGTTCGACAGCCAGTCGTGGCGCCTCTGGAGGCTCCCGAACTACTCGACAGTGCGCGCCATTTATCTCGACGGCCCCAAAGAACGGATCTATGTTGGCGGCAGCGAGGATTTCGGCTATTTCGAGGCCGACGCACTGACCCATCTGCCCGTCTACCGCTCTCTGACGCCGACAATCAGCGTGCCCGGCACGAATTTCAGCGAAATATGGCAGATCCACCGCGTCGGCAGCGATCTCTGGTTCCAGAGCGATTTCAAGATGATGCGCTACGACGGCCGCCAGACCGACGTCGTCGCGCTCAGCGACAAGATAACGACATCGGCCGTCGTCGGCAACCGCCTCATGGCCGGACTGATGCACGGCGGCCTCGTCGAAGTCACGCAGCGCCGCTCCGTCGACATCACCGGCGCCGCCGAGCTCAAAGGCAAGCGCATCGTGGCCATTCTTCCGGCCCGTCAGGGGGGCGCCGTCATCGCTACAGCCTTCGACGGACTCTACCACCTCGACACCTCCGACCGTCTCACGCCGATCGACAGCCCCGTCAACCGCTACCTGACCGACAACCAGGCCTTCTGCGGCGCCTACGACGCCGTCAGCGGAATGTATGCCTTCGGAACGGTGGCCAACGGCGTTGCCATAATGTCGTCGCTCGACTCGCAGCCCACATATATTAATGTGTCGGGCGGCATGAGCGACAACACCGTTCTGACAATGGCCTTCGACCGCGACCATAACCTTTGGCTCGGTCTCGACAACGGTATCGACTACGTGGTCAGCAACTCGGCGATCTCGCGCCTGCCGCTGCCGCCGGCGTCGCTCGGCGCCGGATACGCCTCGCTGCTCCAGGGGTCGCAGATGCTTCTGGCCACAAACCGCGGCCTCTACCGCCTCCCCTACCCCATGAACGCCTCAACCCCCACCCCCGAGCCGCTGCTGAAAGGACAGATATGGAGCCTCGACAGCATTGCCGGCGACGTCTTCGCCTGCGGCGACAACGACCTCTGGGTCGAGCGCGGCGGCCGCTTCATCCCGATAAAAGGGGTCGGCGGATCGTGGAGCGTGGCCGAAATCCCCGGAAAGCCGGGCAAACTGCTTGTATCGACCTACATAGGATTCGTGCTGCTCGAACGCGGCCCTTCGGGCGAATGGCAGCTGACGCGCCGCATCTCGGGATATAACGACGCCGGAGGCCACTTCATAATCGACTCGCGCAACAATCTCTGGATGGCCCACTGGATGCGCGGAATCTACCGCCTCCAGCTCGCCTCCGACGAAAAGCGGTTCCACCGCGTCGAACTGCTGACAACGCGCCACGGCCTGCCGACAAACCGCAACAACGTAGTGTCGATGGTCGACGGCGACCCGATTTTCTCGACCGAAGGGGGCTTCTACACCTTCAACTACGCCTCGGGGCGCTTCGAGCAGGCCGATGAACTCAACAAATCCTTCTCGTCGATTCCGTCGGCGCGCCTCTACACCGACCTCGCCGGCGCGCTCTGGGCGATATCGCCCGACCATGTCTGGCGCCTGACGCGCCGCGACGGTCATCCCGAAGAGCTCGACTCGACGAGCTACCAGTCGATGGGCGAGCGCATAATTCCCGGCTTCGACCACCTGCGCTTCCTGACCCCGTCGAGCCTGATAATGTCGAGCCAGGACGGCTTCTACGACATCGACCTCGAGGCGCGGCGCACTCCCGAACGCCCCGGAAACCTCTTCGTGGCCCGCGTCAGCGACAAAAGCGACTCGACGCTCTACGTCAGCGGCATCGCACCCCACCGCCAGTCCGAGCTGAAAGTGGCCTACCGTCACAATTCGCTCATCTTCGACATGGCCCTCCCCGAATACCGCGCCGAAAACGCCGTCAGATACAGCTTCATGCTCGAAGGGCTCGACAAGGAATGGTCGCGCTGGTCGACAATCTCCACAAAAGAATATCCCTATCTCAGCGAAGGCAGCTACACACTCCACGTTCGCGCCCGCGACGCCTACAGCGGCCGGCAATACACGACCGACTTTCAGTTCACAGTCAGTCCCCCCTGGTATCGCTCGATCATAGCCAAGATTCTATATTTCCTGATAGCCTGCGCCGCCGGATGGGGAATCTATACCGCCGTGAAGCGCTCGGCCCGGCGCCAGGCCGACGCCGTCGAACGCCGCAAAGAGGAAGAGATGACCCAGCTCAAACGCGACGCCGACGAGCAGGCCCTGCGCAAAGACTACGAAATCGCCCACCTCAAGAGCGAGCAGCTCGAACACGACATAAAGCATAAGTCGGAAGAACTCAGCAACATAACGATGAACGTCATCCGCAAAAACGAGATCCTTCTCGACATCGCGGCAAAGCTGACCAAAGTTCAGGAGGCCATGGGCCCCGACGCCGCCGAAGCCAAGCAGATAGCCCGAATCCAGCGCCTCATCCAGGACAACATGAGCCACGACGACGACTGGCGGTCGTTCACCCGCAACTTCGACATCGTCTATGAAAACTATACCAAACGCCTCATCGAGCTCCACCCCGACCTCAACAGCTCCGACCTGCGTATATGCTGCTACCTGAAGATGGGCCTCAGCTCGAAAGAGATAGCTCCGCTGTTCAACATCTCATACCGCTCGGTCGAGATGACACGCTATCGCCTTCGCAAAAAACTCGGTCTCGAACGCGAGACAAACCTCGTCGACTACCTCCAGAAAATCTGATATGAACGCTTCGAATCCATCGGCCGCAGCGCCGTTTGTCATCACCGTAGGGCGCCAGTTCGGCAGCGGCGGACGCCGGCTCGCCCGTGCCCTCGCCGACCGCCTCGGAATAGAATATTTCGACAAGGAACTGCTTGCCGAATCGGCCGTGAAAGCCGGAATGAGCATCGACTATGTCGAGCGCAACGACGAGCGATACCCGCGCTGGGTCACAGGGATTTTCTCGTTCACGATGGGAGGTGTGGCCCTCAGCTCGGCCGCCGGAAACTCGCCTCTGAGCTGCGACCGCGTGCAGAGCGCCATAGCCGCCATTATCCGCGACATCGCCGCGAGCCGCTCGTGTGTCATCGTCGGCCGCACCGCCGACTTCATTCTGCGCGACAATCCGCGATGCGTCAATATCTTCGTCCACGCCCCGATGGACCGTCGCATCGACAATATCGTCAGCCGCAGCGACGACAAAGACCCCGACCACGCCCGCTCGCTGGCCGAGAAGACCGACCGCCGGCGCGCCGCCTACTACAACTTCTATACCGACAAGCGCTGGGGCGACGCCGCGAGCTACGACCTCACCCTCGACCTATCGTCGGTCAGCCTCGACGCCGCCGCCTCACTCGTCGAAGCCTACATCCGCGCCCGCGGCCTCTTATGACCGCCGCCATCCCCCGCTTTACCGAGCAAATCTGTCTGTCCGGGCGTAGGGACGCGATTCATCGCGTCCGCCAAGTCGATGGTAATCAGAGCGTTACAATGCTACGTGCCGAAGGCACGTCCCTACGCCAGAGTGTTCCTGATGCTAATTGTCGGAAACGTCGGTTCTGATATGTCAAGGGGGTTTCAGTTCTCTATTCTGAATTCAAACCGGCGCTATTGGCCGCGGCATACCGCATTCCCGCAAATGGTGTGTTAATTTTTTGACATTTCGATTGTTAGTCAATATTTTTGACTATATTTGCGGTGTCTGTCCATTTCTTTGCAGTCAAATCCAATTTTTTTACAATACTTTAATAAATAACACGTTATGCTTAAAATCCTAAGACGTGTCTGCGCAGCCCTTATCATAGTATCAGGGCTCGCCGGACTTTCAGCGTCGGCGGCATCTCCGACAGGAGGTATCATCCGTGTGAAGCTACAGCCCGAGATGGCGCGCGCCGTCGGCAAGACCGCGCGCGTGCGCGCAGCCTCAGGCGACCTGCTCACCGGTGTGACGGTCCTCGACGCAGCCGCCCGACAAGTAAAAGCCACGGGATTGCGCCGCATGCTTCCCTACGCTCCGAAATTCGAGGAGCAGAGAGCGCGCTACGGCCTCGACCGCTGGTATGTCGTCACTTTCGACGAAAAAACTTCGCCCGCCGAGGCGCGCCGCATATTCGCCAACGTGGCGGGTGTGGAGGTCGCCGAGACTGTTGTTCCCATGGAGCTCAAGGAGGGCAACGGAAAGGCGCGCCGCGTGGCCGCTCCCCTGAAAGCCGCCGGCGAAATGCCTTTCGACGACCCGCGTCTGCCCCAGCAGTGGCACTACAACAACACCGGGTCGGCCGGAATGACGGCCGGCGCCGACATCAACCTCTTCAAGGCATGGCAGATCGCGACAGGTAATCCCGACGTTGTTGTCGCCATCATCGACGGAGGTGTCGACGTCGACCACGAAGACCTCGCCCGCAATATGCTCGTCAACACCGCCGAGTTCAACGGCACCCCCGGTGTCGACGACGACGGCAACGGTTTCGTCGACGACATCTACGGATTCAACTTCTGCACCAACAACGGCGAGATATATCCCCACGACCACGGTACACACGTCGCCGGCACAGTGGCCGCCGTCAATAACAACGGCAAAGGTGTCGCCGGCGTAGCCGGTGGCGACGGCTCGGCCACCTCGGGAATCAGAATGATCTCCTGCCAGATCTTCGACCCGCGCTCAGGCTCGGGCGAAGCCGACTATGCCGCCGCACTGGTCTATGCCGCCGAGCGCGGCGCCACGATAGCCCAGTGCTCGTGGGGCTGGGACGCCGCCGACTATAAGGAGCAGGCCGTTCTCGACGCCATCGACTATTTCACCGAAATGGCACGCTCGCCGCGCATGGTGGGCGGTCTCTGTATCTTCGCCGCCGGAAACGCCGGCCAGGAAGGCAATTTCTATCCGGCCGCCTACGAAAAATGTCTGGCGGTGGCCGCCATGACCTCGACTCTCGGCCCGGCCTCATATTCGAACTACGGCGAATGGGTCGACGTATGCGCCCCGGGCGGACTTCTCGACTACAGTCAGGCCGAAGGCGTCCTGTCGACCCTCCCCGACGACGGCTACGGCTACATGGAGGGAACCTCGATGGCAACGCCCCACGTTTCGGGAATAGCGGCCCTCGTATTGTCGAAATACGGTTCCTCGACATTCATCAACGAAACCCTGCGCAGCCAGCTCATCAACTCGGTGAACGACTTCTACAGCCACGGCTCGAACGCCGACTTTGAAGGCAAATTCGGCTCTGGACACATCGACGCCGTCAAAGCCCTCAATATGGGGGACGGCTCGGCTCCCGAGGCTGTCACCGACCTCAGCATGGCCGCCGGGCAGGACTATATCGCCCTGAGCTGGACAATCCCGGCATCGAGCGACAACGTCGTCAACAACCATATAATCTACTACTCGACTCTTCCGTTCACCGCGTCGACCGATGTCGCCACCCTCTCATCGAAGACCGTCGACACGAAATTCTTCACCAGCGGCGACCCCTATTCATGCGAAATCACCGGTCTCGAACCGATGACGACCTACTATGTCGCCGTAGTGGCCGTCAACCGTCAGGGTCAGGCCTCGGCAATGTCGGAAGTGAAGCAGATAAAGACCAACGAAGGCCCGCAGATGACCCTCTCCGACCAGTCGCTCGGCATGTCATCGACGGCCCAGACACCACTCGCCTCAACATCGTTCACTATCGGCAACAGCGCCGAAGGAATGCTGAAATGGTCGGCCGGAACCTCGACCTCAAGCGTGCGCGTCAGCTCCCCGGCCCGTCCGGCCGCCGCACCGGCCTCCCCTTACCGCGGCAAGGTTGCCGCCAAGGCTGTGAAGCGCTATCCGTCCGTCCTCGCCGAATATGACGCCGGCGACTATCCGACGGAGATTTTCTACCACGAATATCTGATGGCCTACATCGGCGACGTCGACAAGACACTCCCCAACTCGATGGCCCAGTGGTTCCGTGTCGACCCCGAAACCTATCCCGACGGTTTCAACCTGACAACCCTCTGGATCGAAGGCGCCAACGGTGTGAACCCCGTGATAGAGATCTACAAAGGCGACCGCGCGATCTCATCGGCTACGCTGCTTCAGCGCGTCGACTACGACTGGTTTGCCTATAACTTCAATATTCCGCTGAAAAACCAGCTCTTCTTCGCTCCGGGCGAGGCTTTCTGGGTCGTTGTCCACTTCGAGGGCAATCAGGAGGGTTATCCCCTCGGCCTGGGCTATCACGCCGGTGCCGACATGACCAACATGGCCTATATGTCGAACGACCTCGGCAAGACATGGACAGAACTCTCGTCGGCCCTCGCCGGCAGCGTCTACGAGACTCTCGGCCATCAGGTCTGCTGGGCCGTCAAGGCACGCTCGCTCAACCCCGACTGGAGTCAGGCTCTGACTCTCGAACCCTCTGAAGGCACCGTGCTCAAAGACGGCAGCCAGGAAGTCACGGTCAGCGCCGACGGCTCGCGCTTCGTCAACGGCACCTACGGCTTCAACGTCAATATCACGACCAACGAAGGGTCGGGCAAAGTCACACAGCTGCCTGTCAGCTACAGCGTGGCCGGTAATGCCCCCGACATCGTCATGCCGCGCATCGTCGACTTCGGAAGCCTGCTCGTCGGCCAGAAGAAAACGCTGACCATCGAAGCCTATAACCGCGGCTTCGGCAAATTCTCGGGCAGCGCCTACGGAGGCCTCTATTCGGGCAACATAACGACAACCAGCGCCCAGTTCGAAGGCCCGCAGTATCTTCAGGCCGGATTCCCCGCCCGCGCCACTACAACCTTCGAGGTCACCTTCGCCCCGACCGAGGCCGGAACCCACTCCGGGGCCGTTGTCTTCAAGGACTATCAGGGCCGCGAAGCCCGCGTGCTCGTCCAGGGCGTAGCCACCGATCCCGCTCGCCTCGACCTCGACCCGGCCGTTGTCGAAGCCGGAACGCTGAAAGTCGGCGCTGCGGCCTCTACGGTCAGCTTCAACGTCGTCAACACCGGCAAATATCCGCTCGAATACGTATTCCCGCGCTATTCGGCCGAGACTGTCGAAGGGGGCAAGGCAAGCCACCGCTTCGGCTACACCGTGGCATCGACCCTCCAGGGCTATCCCGCCTTCACCTACGACGGCAACCCCGATCTTCTGGGCGCCACCGACGTCGCCGCTCAGTTCACCGACGACAACTATGTCAGCAAGCCCGTCAGCCTCGGCTTCGCCTTCCCCTACTACGGCAAAACCTACGAGGAAGCCTACATCACCTCCTACGGCGGAATAATGTTCGCCGTCAACGATGAAGAGAACTTCTGGCCGCCGCTGAGTCCGACCTCATCGTCGATAAAAGGCACCGGCCTTATCAGCGCCTACGGCTCGCAGCTGATGATGAACCCCGGTTCGAAGGTGATCTATGCCAGACAGGACGGTAAGTTCGTCGTCAAGTTCGTCAACGTCCTGGCCTCTGTCTATGCCGGCGACTATATTCCCGTATCGTTCCATATCACCCTGTCGGCCAACGGCGACATCGAGATGTTCTACGACGACTATTATCCCGACAATGTGTTCCAGAGCGGCTCGGGCCTCTTCTGCGGCATCAACGACCCCGCCGTCGCCGACCCGCTGGCAGTGACCAGCGCTGATGTCGCCGACTACTGGGGCACGGAAGAGCCCACGGCCGAGAACAGCCGCTTCAGGGAATTCGGCCCCGGCACTGCTGTGAAGTTCGAGGCGCCGAAAGCCTCCTTCGTGACCGCACTGTCGGCTCCGGCCGGCGTTGTCGCCCCCGGCGAGAGCGTGAAGATCGACGCCACTCTGAGCGCCGGCAGCGACCTCTATGCTGGCCCGACATTCAACAACCTGGCCATCGTCACTACCGACCCGTCGCCGGCCTTCTCGGCAGTGCGCATCAACGCCGTCATCGACGGTGAGGGCCTTAGCGGCGTGGCGGCTGTCGACAATGCCGACATCGACTTCGGACGCGTGTTCCGCACCTCCGACATCCGCGTGCCTGTCTGCGTCAAGAACACCGGCCGCAACACCATGACCGTCACCGGCGCCTCGTTCGCCGGCGCCCGAATGACCGTCGGCGCCACACTGCCTCTGGTCATCGATCCCGGAATGTCGAAAGACTTCATCGTCACCGTGCCAACCGACAAGGAGGGCGACCTCAGCGATCTGCTTAAGATAACGACAACAGCCGGCGACCTCGAGGTCTCGATCCACGGCACAGTCATCGGCTGCCCGCAGATAGCAATGAGTTTCGACGAGATCAACGAGACCGTGGCCAGCGGCGAACCGCTGCAGAAGACCCTCACTGTCGAGAACACAGGCAACGAGGAACTCACCTACGCCCTGACTCCCGACCCGATAGCTTCGCTGACAGTGCCAGAGCGCGCCGACTCGAAAGTGGCCTACACCTACACTGCCGCCGTCGACAACGCCTCGGCCGCCGTCGAATGGGTCGACATCGAGACCAACGGCCTCGGCGAGCACAACGCCCTGACCTACTATATCAACCACGACTATATTGCCGTCGATCTTCCTTTCGAATTCCCGTTCTACGGCAAGAAATACCGGAAGATGTATGTCTACAACACCGGCTTCGTCTCGTTCACCGAGCGCGACGACAACCGCCTCTGGCCCGAACCGCCGGCCGACTTCCCTCAGGGCACGCTCTTCAGCAACATCATCGCTCCCTACTGGGGACTCCACTCCATGGACGAGACCAAGACGGCCGGAACATACCACTATGTGACCGACAACCGCGCCATAGTGTCGTTCATGGAATACGGCAACACGATGAACATCGGCGTCTGCTTCCAGCTCATTCTCAACGCCGACGGAACTTTCAGCTTCTGCTACAAGGCAGCCGACGAGAACGCCCAGCTCATGGGCACGTTCGGCCTGGCAGGCATCTCGAGTGAAGGCGGCACCGACTATATCCGTCTGGCCGACCGCATGATAAACTTCGGCAACAGCGTGCGCTTCACCCCCGTGACAACGCTCGCCCTCGCTCCCGGAGCCAAAGACAACATCGGCTTCGCTTTCGACACCGACCGCATGGCCGGACTCTATCAGACCGCCTTCAGCATGGCCACGAACGTTCCCTCGCGCGAATCGATAGAGATTCCCGTGGCCCTCACCGTCACCGGCGAGGCCGCCCCCGAATTCCCTGCGGCTGTAAACGTCGAACACACCTACGGCTACCGCTCGACCGACCAGTCGAACCCGATCGTCGGCATGGGCGCCTGCTACGACGCACCTTTCGAAGTGCGCAACAACGGAACAGCCCCCTTCACTATCCTCTCGATAGCCGTCGACGGCCCGAGCATCTACGACGAATTGTTCGACGAATACACCCAGCTGTTCCAGCTCCTGGTCAACGGCCCCGAAATCGACTGGATAACCGGCGAGCCTACCGGCAACTACCAATGGCAGATGTACGACGGCATGACCACCTTCACCGTCGGGCGCGCCGCGTTGCAGTTCTCCGTGCCGATGATGGAATGCGAGCAGTGGATGACACCCGGCGAATACAACGTCAACCTGACGTTCTACTACACCACCGGCGACATCTACTCCGGCGAATACGACGTCGAGCAGGCCGTCGTTCCCGTGAAATTCATCGTGACCCCCGCTCCGGCGATGACTCTCGACAAGGAAGAGATCTACGTCAGGGCAACCGCCGACGACCATGTCTCGACCGAGACCGTCACTCTCGGCAACAGCGGCGAATACCGCCTCGACTATTCGATGTATGTCGACCCGACAGGCGTCGGCGAACAACCCTCTGAGGGAGGTGATCCCGGCATAGACCCGATGCGCCGCGTCAGCCGCGCACCGAAGATGGAGCTCGTGCGCCCCGTCGACGTTCCCGCGCCGCTGCGCGCCCCGGTGAAAGCCGGAGAAAGCTCGACCAGCGCCTACGACGTCCCCTCCGACGTTGACTACCGCAACGCCCTCTACTATCCCGCGTCGCAAGGCTCGACCAACGCCTATAACTACGGTTCGAACTCGCTGACGGCCGAATATATAGCCGCCACCTGCTTCACAGCTCCCGCCGAAGGCTTCAACATCTCGCAGGTCTATACCGCCATAACCATCGAACAGGCCCGCAACGCCCAGATCAAAGTCGAGGTTATCGAAGGTGAAGACCCGTCGACAGGAACCGTGCTTGCCGAAGGCTCGTTCTTCATTGCCGAACAGGACGACCCGTCGAAAGGCGGCTTCTACGTCATCCCGCTCGACCACGCCGTGTTCATGAACCCCGGCGAGAAATTCTGCGTCGCCATAACCTATCCCGAGGGCATGAAATATCCCGCCTATCTCGTCAACAAGGCCGAGGCCTTCGTCGAAAGACGCTATCTCGGATATGTCGAAGACTTCGGATGGTTCGACGTCGGCGCGCTCTTCAACGAGCAATACGGCTCGCTCGGCTACATTCTGACCTGCCTCGAAACCGTCGAAGGCTCGTCGTGGATCAAGCTGCTGACTCCCGGCGAAGGCGCCGTGGCCGTAGAAGCCTCCCATGAGGTCAGACTCGAGGTCAACGCCGCCCACGCCCGCCTCGAAAAAGGCAACAAGGCTATGCTCGTCGTCAAGACCAACGACCCGGCCATGCCCCTGCTGAACTTCCCCGTCACCCTCGACAAGAACGGACGCCCGGTCATCACCGGCCCCGACAGCCGACTCTTCGTCAGAGAGAACGACAAAGCCTCGGCATCGCTCAGCGTTACCGACCCCGACGGCGACGCCATGACCCTGCGCTTCTCCGACGTCGACAACCTGTCGGCAGCTACCGTCACTGCCGACGGCGCCACACTGACACCCGCTGACGACGGCACCTACGCCGTTGCCGCCGGAACCGCAGAAGTCAAGGTCGACGTCGAAGTCAGCGCCGACTACGGCGACGCAGGCGAAGGCTACGCCTTTGTCCTGACAGCTACCGACGCCGGCAACCACCGCGCTGAATTCGTCGGCCGCTACACGGTCGAGAAAGTCAACCGCGCTCCCGAAGCCGCCGAAGTGAAACCCGTCACCGTAGAGCTTGAGAAGCTCACCGCTCCCATAGCCTACGCCGACCTCTTCACCGACCCCGACGGCGACGAAATGACCTTCGCCTTCGAAATCCCCGAAAACCGTCATGTCGAAGCCTACACAACCCCCGACGGCGTTGTCTTCTACGGCAAAGCGATCGGCACGGCCGAAGCCACACTGACAGCCACCGACGCCAACGGCGCGTCGACAACGCTGACTATCCCCGTTGAGGTCACCGCGGCCGCCGGCATAGAAGGCATCGGCGCCCCCGACAGCTTCATAGCTCTGGTGGAGAATCCCGTGGCCGACATGCTCCGCGTGCGTTGCGGCTTCACCGCTCCCGGCGCGCTGTTTGAGCTATATGACATCGCCGGCAACCGGGTTGCCCGCGCCACAGCCGACGTCAGCAACGGCGACACCGTCGCTATCCGCGTCGCCGGACTCGCCGCAGGCCACTATCTGCTGCGCGTCACCGACGGCCGCCGCAGCGCCATAGCCCGCGTAGTCAAACTCTGACCCTGCATCATCATCCACCCTCCGAGGCCGCGCCCACCACAGCGCGGCCTCGCTCGTCATGAGGGAGTGTTGCAGAATCCGTAATTATTATCGGGGCGTAGGGATGCACGCGCGTGCATCCTCTGATAGTCAATGCTTTAACGTCGGGCGGTGTTGCAGAACTTCTGTTTCAAATGATTTTTCGCCCTGAATGTGGCCGCGTGCCTTTGTCGGAAATACCGGGTCTGATATGCCAGAGAGTTCTGCAACACCCCCTCAATGCTATTATAGTTCACGCACAAAGTAAATGTGCATTTCAATATGTAGGGATGCTCTCTGGAGCATCCAGCCAATGGAGTTGTAAGCAGTCGCCGTGACGGCTGCACCACGGTGCAGCCCTACATGAAAATGCACAAATACTTACTGTTTTATCTATAACTTAATGAAATTTTTTGCAGAATAACCACCTCAAACAGATCATTCGCCGTCAAGCGCGGGACGCGCGATATCTCTATATCCCATTGCGATAGCTGTGGGGCCGACAGCCGCCCCACGCCACCGCGACAAGCTGCGGAGTCTGCGCAGTCGCGAAAGGGCGATAGCCAAGGCCCGCGGCCTATGCTCACGCGTTTCGCGGCGGCGCGCACTGCCGTGGCTTGCCGCGAATTTGTGGGGTGAGGGGTGATTGCCGCCAGCTATCGCAGGCAGTTGTAAAGATTTCGCGCGTCCCGCGCTTGACGGGCGTTGTCAGATATACAGAGTTTTGTCGAATTAACTATTTTTAACTTTAGGAGGGGTGAAATTTTACCTACATTTGCGGTGTACTAAATCCCTCCACAAGGTTTTAGCTTTCTGTTTTTGTAGAGATTATTTTTAGAGATTTATCATCGCTTACTCAAGTATCGCAAGTCCGATCTGCTGAATCTGTATTGCAGTTTTTCGATATGAGCCACACAACCAGACAGATTGATTACGGCAAAGTGCGCTTCTTCGTCCGTCAGGCCGAAGACCTCCGCCTATTTTGACTAATCGCCGACCGACGAAGCGAGATTTCTGTAACCGACTGACCATATTCAAAATATAATTCCAAGAAAAACGAAATATATTAACTACAACTTTAAATCATAGAATATGAAACATTTAATTACTCGGCTACTGCTGGTAATGATGTGTGTGTGCGCCATTCCGACGGCCGGAAACGCATTCACGCTTACCATTGCCGGAAATGCGAATTTCATGGACAGCGAGACGGCTCAGAGTCCTACTACACCGTGGAATACGGATTTTGTCACACAAACAACAAGCGGCAACAGCAGCGACTTCTATTTCTGGGCAACCGGAGAATTCAAGCTTTCTCAGGCTGGATCAACCACAGACTGGGATACCTTTAACAATTCTGTATTTCAGATCACTGCAACAAATTCAGAGCCCAATTGGACTAACAAATCCAGCAGTAACGTCGGAGCTTCTCCATCGAATCCCAAATTTATCCATCTTCATGTCGAAGCGAATAAAGATAAAGTCGAGATTCAGGACGAGCCCTTTGCAGGCCACGAGGGAGCCTGGTCTACAACACCTTTCGAGGAAGGCGAAACAATATATTATTTCCCGAACGAAAAATTCAAATCGTCTGATGCCATTTTCCGTGCCGTCTTCAACGACGGAACCACTGTTTTATGCCAAACTGATGAGTATGACCCCGACTATTATAAATTCACCATTCCCAAAAGCGGCCTAACGGCCGTCAAGATTGAGCGCGGACCAGCTGATCAGAGTAAGTGGTGGGGAAATTTTACTGTTGAACTGAAGAGCAAAGACAAAGGCAGCAACAACTGCATAACGATGGAGTCGGACAATGGCAGCAACTGGTCAAGCGCCCCTTCGTCATGGACTTACTATGAGCCGTTGACTGAACCTGCCACATATACATATTATTTTTGTTCACGAAGCAGCGACAGCGAAGAATGGCAGTTGCAGACTCTCATGCCCGAATACGGAAAATGCTCTTTCACCCGCTCCGATCTTTCGGGCAAGCAATTCGCAATCAGAGTGGATGTCAACGGCGAACAGAGATATTGGTTTATTCCCGCTACCGACATCGAGTTCACTACTACAAAGTCTTATTCGCTGACATCAGCGGCCACAAATGACAGCCGCACTTTCCCTTCTGATGCTCCGGCAAGTAAATATACATTTGTAATTGAGTTCAAAGACAACAAACCTTCGCGTCTGCGCGTCAACCCTCCTGCCGCTGCCTATAACAAGACACTCTTCGTAGGCATCGCAAGCTCGAACCGTCATCAGATCCAGTATAGCAACGGCGCATATACGCCATATAAATTCTACGTCAATCAGGAAGACCTCGACAACGACGGCGAATTCGGCTTCCGTTTCTACAGCGAGCCTAACGGCGGCGTCTGGATGGGTCATAACGAATTCGGCAAAGTATTCGGCACCGAGCCCGGCCTCGATTTCGATGCTGAAATCACCACTTCGGGCATCAAGCGCTATTTCCTGAAAAATACCGGCGCCTACGCTATAAACGTCAAGTCATACGAGCCCGAAACAAACACAGTTGTCTTCTCATTATCCAAGCTTGCTGATGACGCAATCGTTGCGCCGGAACTATATATCCATAAAACCGGAGACACCGGCCGCTCAAGAATCGAGTCATCAGAAGGCAAATATAAACCTTTTAAAATCGAAAATGTGAGCGCCGGCACCAAATTCTGCTTTTATTCAGCAGCAACCGGCGGAAACAGCATGGGCCCGGTATATACCGCTGACCTCAATGTTGACACGGAAGGCACCCTGCCCTACACCACTATCGGCGCCGACCGCAACTTTAAACTTGCAGAAGGCGGCACTTACACTATCAATGTTTCGGAATATCTCGCCGCCGACAACAAGGTTACGTTCACCGTCACCAAGGAAGCCAATCCCTCGTTCACTGTTCCCACTACCCTCTATCTCCGCAACATCAAAGACTTGAACGGCACCCCCATCGCGATGACCCGTCAGGACGGCGCCGGCGACAATGACCGCAATACCTGCAAATTCTTTGCCGAAGTCGACTACAATGCCAGCGAAGATTTCGCTTTCCATTTCATCGAGAAAGAAGGAACAAACTGGTCAGATCGCGGGATAGTCTGCTATCCGGGCGGAACCGGCAATACTTCTATTTCGGCCAATACTCCTGTAAAAATCAACAATGTAGGCACTCTCACCGACGAACCCAATTCGGCATGGACATACAAATCGACCGAAGGAGGCAAGATCACAGTTTCGGTATATTTCAAGAAGAACGGCTACGCGACTGTCGAGGTCGTCGGCAATTCTGACAAGAACTACTACTTTATCGGCGACATGAACAACTGGTTCTCGAACGAGTTCGACGGCAAGCTCGGCGACACAGACAAAAACGGCGAGACTATCGCTCAGGGCATCAACACCACACGATGGAACGCCGACAAAGACAACTGGAAACTCGAATACGTCGGCGACGGATGGTATCGCTTCGACTCATTCCCCGGCAACCTCCTTTCGGGTCACTTCCAGATCGTCAGATACGGCTCATGGGAACTTACGTACGACAACAAGCCCAACGAGATCTATTCCCACGTTATCTACATCAATCCTGAAGACGTTAAAGCCAACAAGATGTCGGACTACCGCGCATTCAAAATGAACCGCATCACGCGCGAAGATATCACCAAAGGCCGTGAATACCGCGTGCGCAAGCGCAGCGCGGACGTATCGGGCGGCTCGAACCTCGGCACACAGTGTAACGCTGTCGAAAATGCCGAATTCTGGTTCAATCCCGGCAACGACACCGAAGCTCCGCGCATCAGAATAACCGGCAAGCCGAAAGACTATTTCATCTTCTATAATATGGAAAAGGCCAAAGTCAATCCCAATATGAAGTCTGAAACAGAGTATTGGGTGCGCGCAGCCATCAACTCCGGTAAGCCGAACACAAACAACTACTTCCTCGCCGGCATTGAATATGGCGACTATACGCTCCCGTTCTACGACATCAACGGCAACACGGGTGCCCACATGAACGTCAACGAAGGTATCGACCTCGCTCCCTACGACCTCAAGAACATGACCGAACGCGAGCTGAACAACCTCTTCTTCAACAATGAGGATATTGTGAAATCGATTATGAGCGAAAAAAGACTGCCCAACGGACGCGATATCTCGGTTTATGATAAAGTCTGGATCGCCAAGATTCCTTCAGGCTTCGAGAATCCCGCCGGAACGAAATACAATATGACCTTCAACAAGGCCATGACAGAGGCCGACCGCAACGCAACGCGCACTCTGACAACGCGCCACTACTATTTCTTCCCGCAGGAGAAGGGCCTCCACGTCCACGTCAATATCGACGAGATTACCGACTATAAAGACAAGGTTGAAAGCGCCGAAGTGGCCTACCGCCTCTATAAGACCGACAACCAGTATAACACCATCGCCATTCTCCACGGTTCTGACGTAACCGCCGAAGGCCACCGCGACACAAAGATACTTCACAACGTCGGAAGCGCTCTGCCGCTGACCAAGGATTCAGAAGCAACCAATGGAATCGGCTGGTATGAATGCACCAAACACACCAAGAGCGAATGGGATGCACCCTCGAATATTGAGGACAACTGGTATGTAAGCTGGATCAACGGAGAGGGGCGCCGCGAGGTCGCCTACGACGATAACTCGGCTTTCGTACAGTTCCGCCTCACAATCACGATGAAAGAAGAGCAGCAGCCGGCTTCGCGTGCCGCAGAAGGGGATGGCAAAACTATGGTTTTCTATCTGCCCGAGCGTGTCGACGTCGCCAACGACGACAACCACTACTGGTTCGAGAACAGCGACCTGTATGCGAAGCTCAAGGCCAGCGACCTCCCCGACGGAGTTCTGACAGGCATCAGCGAGATCGTCGATGACACCGACAACGGCCCCGCCGTCTACTATAACCTCCAGGGTGTCCGCGTCGACAACCCCGCCGCCGGAAACATCTATATCAAAGTAACCCGCAAAGGCTCTGAAAAGATTCTCTTCTGATTCAGGCCCATCGACAAAAGAACCGGGCGCGCCTCAGTGGCGCGCCCGGTTTTACTTTTTATCGGGATTTATCGAGATTTATCAGGATTAATCAGCTTTGAGAAATCAATGCTGTTCTTTGGCGCAGAGCTCGGCGTAGGCGGCTTCGTCGAGAAGGCTGTCGAGTTCGGCGGGGTTGGTCAGCTCGACCTTGATGATCCAGTTCTCTACGGCGTTCTCGTTGATGAGGCGCGGATTGTCGATGAGCTGTTCGTTCTGCTCGAGCACGGCACCGCTGACGGGCGAGATGAGGTCGCTGGCGGCCTTGACGCTCTCTACGGCTCCGAATTCTTCGCCGGCGACAACGTCGTCGCCCTGGTCGGGCATGTCGACATAGACGATGTTGCCGAGAGCGTGCTGGGCGTAGTCAGTGATTCCGATGAAGCCGACGTTGCCGTCGACGCGCACGTATTCGTGGGAGGGGGAATAGTAGGTTTTCATTTGGTTGGGAATATAGGTTAGTTATTTTTTGTAGCTTTTCTTATAGAAGCGGCGCGGGATAACGGTTGCGCCGAAACGTTTGCGGCGCACCTGAACGAGCAGCTTAGTGTCGCGCTTGGCGTGGGCGGCGTCGACAAGAGCCATTGCGAACGAGCCGGGAGCGGAGATTCCCTGGTAGCCGGTTGTGACATGGCCGACAACGTTGCCTTCGAGGTCGAGCACCTCGGTTCCCTGACGGGCGGGCACGCGGCCGTCGATCTCAAGACCGACGATGCGCTTCTTCGCGCCTTCGGCTTTCTGGCGGGCGATGACGTCGCTGCCGATGAAGCCGCCCGGCTTCTCGAACTTGGCGAACATGCTCAGCGAGCCTTCGACGGGGCTGATGTCGTCGGCGAGCTCATGGCCGTAGAGCGGCAGACCGACCTCGAAGCGCAGAGTGTCGCGGCAGCCGAGACCGCAGGGAGCGGCGCCACCTTCGATGAGGCGGTCCCAGAGGCTGACGATCATAGCGGCGGGGCCGTAGATCTCGAAGCCGTCTTCGCCGGTGTAGCCCGTGCGCGAGATCAGCGCCTTGTGACCGTCGATCTCGAGCTCGCGGAAGTGATAGAATTCGAGGTCTTTCAGGTCGATTCCCATGACCTTGCGCACGATCTCTTCGGCGTCGGGGCCCTGAAGAGCCAGCTCGCTGACTTCGTCGGATATATTTGTCAGAGCAACGTTATAGTCGCCGTCGGCCTTCACCTGCTCTTCGAGCCAGGCGAAATCCTTGTCGATGTTCGCAGCGTTGACAACGAGCAGAACCGACTCGGGGCCGCGCTTGTAGACGAGCAGGTCGTCGACAACGCCGCCGTCGTGGCGCGTAAACATTCCGTAGGCTACCTGGCCGGGGGCCATCGGAGCCACCTCGTTGGTGAACACGCGGTCGACGAACTTAACGGCGTCGGGGCCCTCGACGAGGAACTCGCCCATATGGCTGACGTCGAAAAGGCCGGCGGCCTCGCGAACGGCGTTATGTTCTTCTGTTATGCCGCTATACTGTATCGGCATGTCCCAGCCCGCAAAGGGGCTCATCATTGCTCCCATGGCCACATGGCGGTCGTGGAGGCAGGTCTTTTTAATATCGCTCATGGATTCGTTGATAAGGTTACGCCGCAAAGATAGTGAAAAATTATAAGACTTATAAGAATTATAAAATTTATAAGATTTATAAGAACAGGGCGTTGTTGGCGGTTTACGGAAAAATTACTAAGTTTGCGCAAAACTTCAAAAAATACAGAATTAACCTCATTTTCAACCATGAACCAATACCTTCCGCACACTGCCGGCGACATCGACGCCATGCTCGCGAGCTGCGGGCTCAAGAGCCTCGACGATCTCTACGCCGACGTGCCCGCCGAACTTCGCCTGAAGCGCGAATACGCTCTCGACAAGGGGCTTAGCGAGCAAGAAGTGGCCGATTTCTTCGAGCATCTGGCCGCCAAGAACAATGTGATGCCCGTCTGCCTCGCCGGCAACGGTTTCTATGACCACTATTCGCCTTCCGTCGTGGCCGCCCTGGCCTCGCGCAGCGAATTCTCCACGGCCTATACCCCCTATCAGCCCGAAATCTCGCAGGGCACCCTGCAATATATCTTCGAATATCAGTCGATGATGGCGTCGCTGACAGGCCTCGACATCAGCAACGCCTCGATGTATGACGCCACTACGGCCGCCGCCGAGGCCATGATGATGTGTGTCGCCGCCGCCCGCCGCCGCAACCGCGTTCTGGTCAGCGCAACTCTGCTTCCGGCCATGCGCGCCGTTCTCGACACCTACGCCCGCTACCACGGTGTAGTCATCGGCGAGATAGCCGAACAGGGAGGCGTGACCTCGCTCGACGACATGAAGGAACAGCTCGCCAAGGGGGACGTCGCCGGCGTGATCCTGCCGCAGCCCAACCGCCACGGCATTGTCGAAGACCTCACAGGCTTCGCCGACGCCATCCACGGCGCCAAGGCGCTGATGGTCATGGCAGGCCCCGCCTCGCCTCTGGCCCTGCTTAAGACTCCCGGCGAATGGGGAGCCGACATCGCCATCGGCGACGGCCAGAGCCTCGGCATACCCGTCAGCTACGGCGGCCCGGCAATCGGCTATATGACCTGCCGCCAGTCGCTGATGCGCAAGATGCCCGGCCGCATCGTCGGCGTCACCAACGACGCCCGCGGCAACCGCGTCATGGTTCTGACCCTTCAGGCCCGCGAGCAGCATATCCGCCGCAACAAGGCAACCTCGAACATCTGCTCGAACCAGGGCCTGATGGCGCTCTACGTGACCATCTACATGGCCCTGCTCGGCCCCGACGGCCTCCGCCGCGTCAACGAGCTCAGCCGCGACGGTGCCGTCTATCTGGCCGAACAGCTCTCGGCTACCGGCCGGATGCGCCTCGCCTATCCCGACAAGCCTTTCTTCAACGAGTTCGAGATGGAAACCGACCTCGACATCGACGCCCTGCGCCGCGAAGCCGCCTCGCGCGGAATTCTCGCCGGAGTGAAGGTGGCCCCGAACCGCCTGCTGTTAGCCGTCACCGAGCGTCAGAGCCGCAGTCAGCTCGACGAGTTTGTCAACATCGTCAAAAACCTCTAATCCCACCGACCTACCATGAACAGAGAGATATACGGCAAGCTCGTCTTCGAGCTCTCGCGCCCGGGCCGCACGCCCCTGCGTCTTCCCGACACCCACACCCCGGCAGCTCCGGCACTCCCCGAAGCACTGCGCCGCACCGCCGCGCTCGACCTCCCCGAGGTCGACGAGCCGACAGTAGTGCGCCACTACACACGCATGTCGACCAACAACTTCGGCGTCGACAGCGGCTTCTATCCGCTGGGCTCGTGCACAATGAAATATAACCCGAAAATCAACGAGGCGGTCGCCGCCATGCCCGGCTTCACGCGCCTCCACCCGGCAGCCGACCCCGCTGACGCCCAGGGAGCCCTCGAGGCTTACTGGCGCCTGCAGCGCGCGTTGAGCGAAATCGGCGGCCTCGGCGAGTTCACGCTCAACCCCTTCGCCGGCGCCCACGGCGAGCTGACCGGCCTCATGATCATACGCGCCTACCACGACGAGCGCGGCGACCGCAAGCGCACGAAAGTAATCGTTCCCGACAGCGCCCACGGCACCAACCCCGCCTCGGCAGCCGTCTGCGGCCTTGAGGTCGTAGAGGTCAAGAGCCGTCCCGACGGCACCGTCGACCCCGAAGCCCTCGCCCCGCTGCTCGACGACACCGTGGCCGCCATGATGATGACCAACCCCAACACTCTCGGACTCTTCGAGACCGAGATTCCTCGCATAGCCGACATGGTTCACCGCGCCGGCGGCCTGATGTATTACGACGGAGCCAACCTCAACCCGATGCTCGGCGTAGCACGTCCCGGCGACATGGGCTTCGACGTCATGCACATCAACCTCCACAAGACATTCTCGACGCCTCACGGCGGCGGCGGCCCCGGCTCAGGCCCCGTAGGCGTGCGCGCCGGAATGGAGCATCTTCTGCCCGCTCCGCGCGTCGTGCGCAACGACGACGGCACCTTCTCCCTCGCCGAAGCTCCCGAAGGCTCGGCAGGCCGCATAAGCGCCTTCCTCGGCAACTTCGGCATCCAGCTCCGCGCCCTGGCCTATATCCTGACCATGGGCAGCGACGGCCTGATGATGGCCGGCAAGCTCGCCACCCTCAACGCCAACTATGTCAAGGAAGCCCTGCGCGACCTATATCTGCTGCCGATCGACCGCGTCTGCAAGCATGAGTTCGTCTTCGACGGCCTCGCCGACAAATCGACCGGCGTGACAACCCTCGACATCGCCAAGCGCCTGCTCGACTACGGCTTCCACGCCCCGACGATCTACTTCCCGCTGCTCTTCCACGAATCGCTCATGATAGAGCCGACCGAAACGGAAAGCCGCGAGACTCTCGACGAGTTCATCGGCGTCATGCGCCGCATAGCTCTCGAAGCCAAAGAGCAGCCCGAAGTCGTCAAGAACGCCCCGCAGCAGACCCCCGTGGGCCGTCCCGACGACACCAAGGCCGCCCTCGAGCCGGTTCTAACCTATCAGCAGATGAAGAAATGACACCCTGTGACCTCATAATAATCGGCGGCGGCCCCGGCGGATACCCCGCCGCACAGATCGCTGCCGCCGAAGGGCTGAACGTCGTGCTCATCGAGCGCGACCAGCTCGGAGGCACCTGCCTCAACAGGGGCTGCATTCCGACCAAAGCGATGACCCATGTGGCCGAGGTCGCCATGACAGTGGCCGACGCCGCCGAATGCGGCGTCGAGACCGTCGGCTGCCCCGTGTCGATCGACTACCGCCGTGCCACACAGCGGCGCGACGAGGTCGTCACCACCATGCGCGAAGGGCTCGCCTCGACAATGGCCAACGTCAACATCGTCATCGGCGAGGCCGTCGTCGACAGCACCGAGCCGCCGACAGTGACCGCGGCCGGCACGACATTCACCGCCCCGCGCCTCATTGTGGCCACCGGCGCAGCCCCCGCGCGGCTCCCCATCGAGGGCGCCGACCTAGCCCTGACCAGCGACGACCTCACAACCGGATCGACGCTGCCCGAGAGCCTCGTCGTTATCGGCGGCGGCGTCATCGGCCTCGAGTTCGCCTCGATTTTCAACGCCTTAGGCTCGAAAGTGACTATCGTCGAGTTCCTGCCCGAGATTCTGCCCCCCTGCGACGCAGAGATAGCCAAACGGCTCCGCACAGCCCTGAAACGCCGCGGCATCGACATCATAACCGACGCCGCAGTGACAGCTCTGCGCCCCGGCATGGAAATCGACTACCAGCGCCGCGGCAAGACGGCCACCCTTCAGGCCGAGGCCGTTCTGATGGCCGTAGGCCGACGCGCCGTTGTTCCGCGCGGCCTCAACGTCGAGCTGAACCGCAACGGCTCGATAAAAGTCGACCCCGAGACCTTCGAGACCTCGGCCAAAGGCGTCTATGCCGTCGGCGATGTCAACGGCATCTGCCAGCTCGCCCACGCCGCCACGGCCCAGGCCGAGCGCGTAATGGGGCGCGAGATCGATCTCAGCGTGATTCCCTCGGCTGTGTTCACCTCGCCCGAAGTCGCCATGGTCGGCAAGACCGAGAAACAGGCCCTCGAAAGCGGCCACGACATTGCCGTCGGCAAAGCCATGTTCCGCTCCAACGGCAAGGCTCAGGCCATGGGCGAACCCGACGGCCTGGTGAAGGTCATCGTCGACCGCGACAACGACCTGCTGCTCGGTGCCTTTATAGTAGGCCCCCACGCCGCCGACCTCATCGAAGAGCTGTCGCTGGCAATGAGCGGCCGTCTGCCCGTGCGCGAGATTCTCTCAAGCGTCCACGCCCACCCGACTCTCAGCGAGACCGTCACCGCCGCCCTCGCTGCCGCCCGCTGATTTTATTCCAAACTATCCTACAAATAGCTAAGATAGCTATTACAGCTATCTTAGCTATTTGATATATCAAACCCTATGAAACGAATTCTACCATTACTGCTCATCCTCGCCGGAGCAATCGCCCCCGCTCTCGCCCAGAGCGGAACGCAAGCCGATCCGCTGCCTCTCGCCCGCGGCGTCAACACTCCGGACTTCACCGCCGCGAACTCGGTCTTCTACACCTACACTCCCGCAACCGACGAGATGCTCGAGTTCAGCAACCTCAGCAACGTCTATATCTATACCTACCAGATAACCCCCTCCGACAAGCGCTACGGCGACACTTTCAACCAGGCAACCTACGTCCAGACGCGCGCCGGAGTCGAATATACCGTCGAAGTCACGAAAGGCTACACAGGCGCCGATCCGAAATTCACCTTCGACAGCTATGCCTCGCCATGGCCCGACGGCAGCAGCTGGGACACCGCCCTGAGCCCCTCCGGCCGCATGGGCTATCTGGTAATAACCCTCGATTTGCCGACCTATATCAAATATACACCGGAGAAAGACGGCGTTTTGTCGGTGTTCTTCACCGCCCTGCCGACGCTGAAATACTCGACTTCGCCCGACGGCGAATTCTCTCAGATAACAACCTCATATCAGAACGGAGGCGGATATAAGGGATCGCTCGAAGTCACCGGCGGACAGACCTACTATTTCACCGTGACAGCCACCGGCTCGATGCTCTACCGCTTCGAAGTCATCCACCCCGTCACCGGCGAATCCCCCGAGTTCCCCTACACCGTCAACGAGGGGGTTCCTGCCCCCTTCCCCGCCAAAAGCGGCACCTACTATTACAAAATCGTCAACAACGGCGCCGACAACTTCCTCCTTATCGAGGGGGACGGCACTTTCAACGGCACAGCGCGGGCAGGCGCCAACTTCAATTATCCTTCGGTTGAATCGACAGGACGCATCCACCTCCGAATGCCCGTGTCGGCGAACTACACAGAATATTGCCTCACACTGACACGCAACACCGACGCCGCCACCGACCAGCAGTTCACGGCAACATACTCCGACGAGGCCTACGACATATTCCCCGGTCAGGAGATTGAGCCGGGCACCCACACTACACCCGATTTCGGCGGACGATACTACTACACCTTCACTGTTCCGGCCGACGGGCGCAACATCATCACCGTCTCAGCCGACGGCGGCGACCTCAGCGACAAGACCCGCGCATCACTCTACTACGCCGACAACCGCTACAGCGTCCTGAAGTCGGGAAGCTCGATGGAATATGACGCCGTTGCCGGGCGCCAATATACTCTGGCCTGGGACGTCGAGCCGGCCGACGCCCCGCTGACCTTCACCTTCGGCTTCAAAGAGCCCGCTCCGGGCGAGACCCCGTCGAACCCTATCGACGCTGTCATCGGCCATAACTACGCCGACAGTCCGAAGCCTGTCTATTTCCGGTATACGGCCACACGCAGCGGACGCCTTTACATTACCCCTGCCGAAGGACTGCCGATGCCCGCCGTCAGCATGCTTCCCATACCGTCCGACCCCTACACCCAGGCCTGCGAGGTCATCGCCGACGGCGACGGATACCGCGTCGCCACCACCAAAGACCGCGGCTATCTGATAATGTTCAACGTGACCGGCCCCGTCAGCTTCGACCTCGCCGAAAACAAAGCCGTCGAAGGAGAGCTGCCGTCGAATCCGTTCACTGTCGACGGAAACTCAGCCGCCATTCCCGAAGCCGTCGGAACCTACTGGTTCCGCTACACCGCCGGACGCGACGGCAAGCTCGACATCTCGACCGACATGCCGTTCGAAATCAGCGAGAACCGTCAGGACTACTCGTTCGTGCGCATCTATGACCCATCCGACCCCGACAACTTCATCGCCGAACTCCGCCCCGACTACGACAACGGCGTCTTCGCCAACCGCGTTCTCGACACAACCGAAGGAACCGTCTACCTGATAAAAGTGCGCACAATGCGCGCCGTCAAGGGCTACACACTGTCGGTAACCGTGCGCGACCCCGTCGCCGGCGAAATCCCCGAACTTCCGATAGAGATACCCTTCGACGGCAAAAAAGGCACCTTCGCCTTCGACCGCATGGTCAACTACCCCGCCGACGCCATCTGGTACGGCATAACCCTCCCCGAAGGCGTCTTCTCGATGGCCGGACGCTCGGGCGGAGCCTTCGAGATGAAGATGTATGCTCCGGGCGACCTCGACACCCCTGTGACCGAAGCCGCCCAGATCGGCATCGACTACGACGAGGTGAACCAGATGTATATCTACGTATGGGGCATCGCCGACCTCGAAATTCCTGAAGCCGGCCGCTATCTGATGCACGTCACCGACAACTCCGTTCCCTTCGAAGTCGAGCTGTCGATGCTCACCGAAGACGGAATCTCGACCGTCGGCACCGACCAGGCCGCCGACGTCTGGTATAACCTTCAGGGAATACGCCTCGACGAACGCCCCACGGCCCCCGGAATCTACATCCGCAACGGCCGCAAGACAGCCGTCCGCTGAGCCGACCCATAACGACAGCCTGAACGGGGAGCGACAGAACCGCTCCCCGTTCAGTTATTTATAGGGCACAAGGCGGCCGGGGAGTTGCGCGTTAGCGGTTTTTTCGCTACCTTTGCGCAAATTTACGACTATGAATCTCTTCGACACAATCTCAGCCCAGATAAAGGAGGCCATGCTCGCCCGCGATAAGGTGCGTCTCGAAACCCTCCGCGGTATCAAGAAAGAATTTCTCGAAGCCAGAACGGCCAAGGGAAGCGACGGAAACCTCTCTGACGAACAGGCCATTAAAATACTGACCAAGATGGCCAAACAGCGCCGCGAGACCGCTCAGATCTACGACGAGCAGAACCGCCCCGAACTGCGCGACGGCGAAATCGCCGAAGCCGAGATTATCGAGACTTACCTGCCGCGCCAGCTCAGCGACGATGACCTCGCCGAAGCCCTGCGCGCCATCATAGCCGAGACAGGCGCCACCTCGCCGCGCGAGATGGGAAAGGTTATGGGCGTAGCCACAAAACGCCTCGCCGGCCAGGCCGACGGAAGCCGCATATCGGCAATGACACGTCAACTTTTAAGCTAACAATCAGAAAATGCTTACTCTTCAACAGATCAAGGCCGACCCCGCGAAAATAATCGAGCGCCTGGCCGTTAAAAACTTCGACGGCCGCGAAGCCATCGAAAAAGTTGTGGCTCTCGACAACGAGCGCCGCGCCCTTCAGCTCGAAAACGACAACCTTGCCTCTTCGCTCAACAAGCTGTCGGCCTCGATAGGTGCCCTCATGAAAGCCGGCAACAAGGCTGAGGCCGAACAGGCCAAGGCCGAGGTGGCCGAAATCAAGTCGCGCCAGCGCGCCATAGCCGAGCGCCTCGACAAGGCCGCCGGCGGCATAACGGAAATTCTGCTGTCGGTTCCGAATGTCCCCTACGAGGGCGTTCCCGCCGGCAAATCGGCCGCCGACAATGTTGTCGAGAAAACAGGCGGCCCGATGCCCGACCTCCCCGCCGACGCGCTCCCCCACTGGGATCTCGCAAAGAAATACGGTATCATCGACTTTGAGCTCGGCGTCAAGATAACCGGCGCCGGATTCCCCGTATATCTCGGCAAGGGCGCTCGCCTTCAGCGCGCGCTGATACAGTTCTTCCTCGACGAGGCCGGAAAAGCCGGTTATCTCGAGGTGCAGCCCCCCTACGTCGTCAACGAGGCTTCGGGCTACGGAACAGGCCAGCTGCCCGACAAAGAGGGTCAGATGTATTATGTCAACGAAGACAATCTCTACCTCATACCGACGGCCGAAGTGCCCGTCACCAACCTCTACCGCGACGTTATTCTGCCGGGCGACAAGCTGCCCGTCAAGAACTGCGCCTACTCGGCCTGCTTCCGCCGTGAAGCCGGCTCTTACGGAAAGGATGTGCGCGGACTGAACCGCCTCCACCAGTTCGACAAGGTCGAGATCGTGCGCATCGAGCGCCCCGAGAACTCCTACACCGCTCTCGAAGAGATGAAAGACCATGTCCAGGGCCTGCTCGACAAGCTCGGCCTCCCCTGGCATATCCTGCGCCTCTGCGGCGGCGACATGAGCTTCACCTCGGCCATAACGTTCGACTTCGAAGTGTGGAGCGCCGCCCAGCAGCGATGGCTCGAGGTTTCGAGCGTGTCGAACTTCGAGACCTATCAGGCCAACCGCCTCAAATGCCGCTACCGTGGCGAAGACAAGAAGACCCACCTTGTCCACACCCTCAACGGCTCGGCCCTGGCCCTTCCGCGAATAATGGCCGCCATTCTCGAAAACAACCAGACCCCCGAAGGCATCGTCGTGCCCGAAGTTCTGCGCCGCTACACAGGCTTCGACATCATCGACTGACCCCGCGGCGCCATAACGGCAAATGAGCGCCACAGAGCCCATATTCCACTCCGTCAGCCACCGCAACAACATGAACGTGGTGCGCTACTACCTGAGCTTCTGCGTTCTGCTGGCCCACTTCTCGAGCCTCACCGGCAACTATATCCCCTGGCTTCAGCGCGGCACTGTCGACGTCGGCTGTTTCTTCGCCATCTCGGGCTTTCTGATGTTCCCATCGTTTCAGAAGCGTCCTACCCTGCGCGGCTATCTAAAGCGCCGCGCAAGGCGCATTCTGCCCCCCTACGTGCTGATAATAGTGCTCGCCGCCGTCGGATTCGTCTTCGTCTCGACGCTACCCGCCACCGGTTACTTCACCGACAGCGGATTCTGGAAATATCTGGCCGCCAACCTGAGTTTCCTCAACTTCCTCCATCCCGACCTCCCCGGCGTTTTCGAGGGGGAGCGGTTCGCCACCAACGTCGTCAACGGAGCGCTCTGGACTATGAAAGGGGAATGGGTATGCTATCTCTCAGTACCGGTTGTCTACTGGATAATCAGGGAGCGCCCGCGCCTGGCCGGCCCGATGCTGATAGCTCTCGCCGCGGCATGGATCGTCGTCAGGCTCGCTTTCATCAACCTCTACGCCTCAACGGGCAACGAGCTATACGACATCATAGCGCGCCAGTTCGGAACGCTGCTCGTGTTCTTCTATATCGGCGCCATCATAAACCGTTACTTTCCGCTGTTTCAGCGCTATAAATGGTGGATACTCGGCGCCGACGCGCTGATTCTCATCTTCAGCGACCATATTCCGCTCTATTACCTCGTGTTTCAGCCTTTGGTGGCGGGCAGCCTCGTGCTCTGGTTCTCGATGATCGGGAGCTGGGGGGCACGCCTGAGCAAACACGACAGTGTCAGCTACGACATCTATCTGTTCCACTTCCCAGTTATCCAGCTCGCCGTCTGGTTCGGACTCCCGGCCATGATGAGTCCGCTCGGCTCGCTGGCAGTGGTCGTAGCCGTGACAGTCGGCCTCGCCTTCGCATCGTGGAACCTCGTCGGCAAGCGTTTCAAACCGGCCCGCTGACCTGCCCAATCGCCCAAAAGCAACGCCCAAATCGGCGTCCAAAACCGCCCTGGCGTAGGGCTGCACCGTGGTGCAGCCGCATCGCAGCGCGCTGATTATCATGCGGATACGAGACGCGCCAAAGATTATGATACATGACAATTTTGTGGGAATAACCTCCTCAAAAAAACATTCGCCGACAAGTGCCGCTTAATGCGGGATGTACGACGGCGGCCGAACCGCCCTGGCGTAGGGACGTGCCTTCGGCACGTTTCACATGTGCCTGACAATCAAGGCGTTGTGACGCGGCTGCACCACGGTGCAGCCCTACGCCCAGACCGGCCAACTTGCTTCCGGGGTTGTATCGAAGGCACACCTCGCTTTCGACTGCTATGCAGGATTTTACGGCGCGGACGCGATGAATCGCGTCCCTACAGGCTCATAACTAAACCGATTTTTTGTAACTTTGCGGTATGATGAAACAATGCGATACCGCTCACGGCGGCGAACTGTTCGTCACCGACCTCGACGGGACACTGCTCGGCGCTGACAGCCGTGTCAGCCCGCGCAGCGCCGCCATACTCTCGGAGCTGACGCGCCGCGGCGCGCTGATAACGGCAGCCACGGCCCGCACTCCGGCCACCGTGGAGCCGCTTCTGGCCGACACCGAGATTCACGTGCCCGCCGTCGTCATGACCGGCGCGGGCCTCTGGGACCACGCCGCGCGCCGCTTCGCCAGCCTGCGTCTCATGGACAATGCCGACGCCGCGCGCGTCACTGAGCTATGCCAGCGGCTGGGGCTTCACCCTATAGTCTACCGCGCCGAGCCTGACGGCAGTCACCTGACGTTCCGCTTCGACCCGACGGGAATGCCTCCCGAGCAATACCGTTTCATCGCCGACCGCGCCAATCTCGAGCTAAAACGCCCCGTGGTGACGGCCGACCCTGTCGGCGAAGCCGCCGAAGGCCCGACGGTGCTCATTCTGGCCATGGGATCGGAAGACGCCGTCATGGCGGCCGTCAAAGCGCTTCGCGACAATCCGGCCCTGTCGGTGAGCTACTATAACGACAATGTCTATCCCGGAGTTGCGTTTCTCGAAGTGTTCGGCCCGCGCGTCAACAAAGCCGAAGGGCTCCGCGAGCTCAAGCGCCTGACCGGAGCGGAGCATCTGACGGTGTTCGGCGACAGCTTCAACGACCTGTCGATGATGAACGTCGCCGACCGCGCCGTAGCCGTCGGGAACGCACTGCCTGAAGTGAAGGCCGCTGCCGACACCGTGATAGGCCCCAACACCGCCGACGCCGTAGCGCTTTTCATAGCGCGCGAGCTCGGACATACCGACCTGCTATAATTTTTACCCTCAGAGGGACGTTAATCTTGTATAAACCAAATCTATCATTCCATTGAAAAAGCTCATTCTGACAGCAGCAGCCACAGCCGCCCTGGCCTTTCAGGGCGCCGCGTGCACAAGCTTCCTTGTCGGCAAAAAAGCCAGCGCCGACGGTAGCACGATGATAACCTACGCCGCCGACAGCCACAACCTCTACGGCGACATGATCCACACCCCCGCCGCCGACCATCCCAAAGGGTCGATGCGCAAAGTCTACGACTGGGACAGCAACCGCTATCTCATGGAGATTCCCCAGCCGGCCCACACCTACGCCGTCACCGGCAACATCAACGAGCACGGCCTTGCCATAGGCGAAAGCACCTGGGGAGGCCGCGAAGAGCTCGCCGGCGACAAGGGCATCGACTACGGCTCGCTCATCTACATTGCCCTCGAACGCGCCAAGACAGCCCGCGAGGCCATCAAGGTCATGACCGAGCTCGTCGACAAATACGGTTATGCCAGCTCCGGCGAGTCGTTCAGCATCGCCGACCCCGACGAAGTGTGGGTCATGGAACTCATCGGCAAGGGAAAAGACGAGAAAGGGGCGGTATGGGTAGCCCGCCGCATCCCCGACGACTGCATCAGCGGTCACGCCAACTTCCCGAGAATCCATAAATTCCCGCTCAAAGACGCCGAAACGCTCTATGCCAAAGATGTGATCTCCTTCGCCCGCAAGAAGGGCTATTTCAGCGGGAAAGATGAAGACTTCGACTTCTCGAAAGCCTACGGTGTGCTCGACATCGGCGCCGCCCGCGGCTGCGACGGCCGTGTGTGGTCGTTCTTCCGCCACCACACCGACAAAGCCGAGATGGACAAATATCTGCCCTACGTCATGCGCGCCGAGGGAGAGACATTCCCGCTCTGGATCAAGCCTCAGGCTCCGCTGACCCTCGCTGACCTCAAGAACGACATGCGCGACCATTTCGAAGACACTCCACTTGACATGACACAGGACATCGGCGCCGGCCCCTACCGCAACCCCTACCGCTGGCGCCCGCTGACCTACGTTGTCGACGGAAAGCAGTATACCCATGAGCGCGCCACCGCCACACAGCAGACCGGATGGTCGATGGTAGCCCAGCTCAACGGCTCGCGTCCCGCTCCGATGCGAGGAATCCTCTGGTTCGGCGCCGACGATACCAACACAACGCTCTACGTGCCCATCTACTGCTCCATAACCGAGGTGCCTCTGGGCTTCCGCCGCGGCAACGGCGACATAATAACCCTGTCGTGGGACGCCGCCTTCTGGGTCAACAACTACGTAGCCAACCAGGCCTACAACCGCTACGACATGATGATCAAAGACATACGCCCCGTTCAGCAGAGCCTCGAACGCGGCATGGAAGCCGAAGTCGACTCGCTGGTCAGGGTTGTCGGCCCGATGGACGCCGCCGAAGCCTCGAAAGTGCTGACAGCCCACAGCGCTACAGCCTCGAAGCGCTGTGTCGACCGCTACAAACAGCTCGGCGACTACCTCTTCGTCAAATATCTCGACGGCAACGTCAAGAAAGAAGAAAACGGCGCCTTCAAGCGCACTCCCGAAGGAATTCCCGCCTACCCCGAATTCCCCGGATATAACGAAGAATATTACCGCTCGATCGTCAACCAGACGGGCGATAAGTTCCGCATCGAAGATCCCGCCAAGAAGTGAGCCTCGGCGTTTATGAAACACGGCGCTACGGCACCGTCGCCTTTCTCGTGGTGGCGGTTGCCGTAGTCGGCCTTTTCCTCGCCTTCAGCAACTCGCTGGTCAAGGAGCTCAGCGAGCAGGAGCGCGCCCGTATGCAGATATGGGCCGACGCAACCCGCCAGATCATAAATTACGTTCCGGCAGCCGATGCCGCCGCCGACACCGGCAACTTCGACTTCCTGCTCGGAATCATCGAGGAAAACCGCACCATCCCCGTGCTTCTGACCGACGACTCGGGAAACATCATCAACCACCGCAACTTCGACCTTCCCGAGCCTGTCGACTCGCTCAATCCGCTCTATATAAGTCCCGCCAACCGCGCCTTCCTCGAAGAAAAGCTCGTTGAGCTGCGCGGAACGCCCAACGTGATCCACATCATAATCTCGCCCGGCAACGACCAGCATCTCTACTACGAAGACTCGCGGCTGCTGAAAAGCCTCAGCCTCTACCCCTACGTCCAGATAGTAGTAATGCTGGCCTTCATTCTCGTTGTCTACTTCGCCGTGACATCTACCAAGCGCGCCGAGCAGAACAAGGTGTGGGTAGGCCTTTCGAAAGAGACCGCCCATCAGCTCGGCACCCCGATATCGTCTCTTATGGCATGGATGGAGCTGCTGCGGTCGGCCGACGTCGACCCCGAGATGGTCGACGAGATGGACAAAGATGTCCGACGCCTTTCGACAATAGCATCGCGCTTCTCGAAAATCGGATCGGTTCCCGGTCTCGAGCCAGAAAACCTCAACACCCTCATAGAGCGTTCGGCCGCCTACATGAAAACGCGCATATCGAACCACATAGCGCTCTCGACCGACCTATGCCGCGAACCGCTGACCGTGGATCTGTCGGCGCCGCTGCTCGAATGGGTCATGGAAAACCTCATCAAGAACGCCGTCGACGCCATGGAGGGGCATGGCTCAATCTCCATCACATCGCGGCGCGACGACCGCTATGCCATTGTCGACGTCAGCGATACCGGCAAAGGAATTCCGCGCAAAAACCTCAAGACTGTGTTCAAGCCGGGCTACACGACCAAGAAGCGCGGCTGGGGACTCGGACTTGCACTCGCCCGCCGCATCATCGAGGAATATCACCACGGACGAATCTGGGTCAGCTCCAGCGAACCGGGGCGCGGCACAACGTTCACCATACGCCTTCCGCTTGCCTGATGAGACTGCGCCTGATAATAATAGCCGCGGCCATACTCGCCGCAACAGCTGTTTCGGCAACGGAGCTTCTCGACAGCGCGCGCCGGCTCACGGGCGCCAACCGTTACGCCGAGTCGCTGGCGCTGCTGCGCACATTCAGCCCCTCGGAGGGCACCCGCGAATCAATCGAGACAAAAGAACTCATCGGCGACAACTATTATTCACTGGGAATCTACAACCGTGCCGCCGAACTCTACAATGAAGCCGTAGCAGAAGCGCGCGCCAACGGATTCGAAGAGCTGACAGCCGACAACCTCAACGCCCTCTTCCGCGTCTACTACATGAATTCCGAGACCGAGCGCGCCGCCGACCTGCTTGAGAGCGCCGCCGAAATATACCGGCGCCTCGGCGTGCGACACAAACAGCGCAACGTCCTCAACAATATGGCGCTTGTCCACTTCGCCCGCGGCGACGTCGACTCAGCGCTCAAACTTCTGTTCGAAGCCCTTGAGATAGCCCGCACAGTCGATGACCCCGCGACCCCCGACGCCGCCGAAAAAGTAACTGTCAACATCGGTGAGGCCTATTACCGCCTCGGAGAATATGTCAAATCGGAAAAAATCCTTTCCGAAGGGCTTGCTAATATAGCCGACAAGCCTGACTCCTGGACCAAGCTACACATGGCCGCCAGCCTGGCACGGGCAAAAGCGAAACTCGGCAAGAAAAATGAAGCCCGCGCCCTGCGCGCTGTCATCGACCGCTGCATACCGACAACACAACCCGCCAAACAGCCCGACATCTACAGCTCCCTCGCCGAGATAGAATTTCTCACAGGCGACTCCATACAGGGACTCCGCGACCTCCTTCGCTCGCGTGCGCTGACCGACACCATCGAATCGCGCCAGAACGCCGGAGTGCTGCGCCAGCTGCTCGTTGTCTACGACACCGAACGCCTTCAGTCACGAAACGAAGCACTGCAGAACTCCGTCAAGAACCGCACGATAATCATTTCGATAGCCATAGTGGCCTTCATGCTGCTTCTCGGTCTGCTGCTTGCCCTATGGGCAAAACTGCGCACCGACCGCATCGTGCGCCTCCAGTCGGAGCGCATCGCCGAGATCGAACGCATCGAGCATCAGCGCAAAGAAGAGCAGCTCATCGACGAAATCGACACACGCAACCGCCAGCTGACATCGTTCACCATCGACCTCGCCGCCGTCAACGAATTCCACGGCCGCATAATCGACAGCCTCGGCAGTCTGCGGCGCGACCTGCCCGACAACGACCGACCGGTTCTCGACGACACCCTTCGCCAGCTGCGCACATTCAACGAGCGCGCCGTCACCGAAGACTTCCGCACGGCCTTCGACCGTGTCCACCCATCATTCTTCCGCACACTCGAACGCGAATGTCCCCAACTGACTAAAAACGACCACCGCCTCTGTGCCTTCCTGCTGCTCGGAATGTCGACAAAAGAGATTGCCGCACTGACATTCCGCGAGGTAAGAAGCATCGAATCTTCGCGCCTGAGACTGAGGAAGAAGCTCAACCTACCCTCGGGAACGTCGCTTTATGACTTTCTCAACTCATTGAACAGTCAATAATTAACCTGATGCAGTAGTATTGCAGTAGTGCAATATTCGTTTCTTTGGCGCGCATAGGCTATTTTTGTCGAAAAATATATGACTGCCGTAGAGGCAGGCAGAAAAGAAAGACAAAAATTGCAAAGAAATTTTAGCCGCTTCGGCGGCACGGTCATGCGGGCGCCGTGAGGCGGTCAAACGACATAACGGGGTCGGCAGCTCTGCCCATGCTGCCGGCCCCGGTTTGTTTCAAACCGGCGACCATCGCAAATCATCGGTTTTCTGAAAATAAAACGAAATTTTTGCAGATAGTCAGAATATATCTATATTTGCGTGCCGTTTAAGGGCGCCTGACGCCTGAGAGCGGCCATCTCTGCCAACAGAGGTGTGACATATCAAAATAAGCGTATTTACTTAGCTTACTTTCTGGCTCATAAGAATCTCGCAAATTCTCATCCACCGTCAGGAAGCCGGCAACAGTAGATGCCTCTGTGTATGAATATCCATGCTGTCCCGTGTGCGGGATGGCAAATATCCATATACGGCGTGGGCTTCTGTGTTGTCGTTCTTTCTACGGTGACGGCAATGCGAGAGCCTTTATGAGCGGGAAGAGCGACAGTATCGGTTCCCGCGCTTTTCGTTTAAAATGCCATCAGCAGGGAATCATGATGGCAAAAAATTCATACACATTTATGAAGTTAAAACATTATTTGCGAGTGATGACTATGCTCACGCTGTCGGCATGCATGTTCACCTCATGCGGCGACGACGAAGAGGATGAACCCTACGGAGGTGGCGGAAGCAGCGAATACATCTCATTCGGAGGGTCACTCAGCCAATTCCCCATGACAGGAGGCAATCAGACACTTATCGTGACCTCAGGCGGCCCGATCGTCAGCTGGAATTCGACACAGGACTGGGCATGGGCCACACTCAACGGATCGTCAGTAACGGTATCTACAGGGATAAACACTTCAGGAAAGTCGCGCAACGCATCGATAACATTCTCAAACAGCAGCGGCGACGAATACGTGATGTCTGTTTTCCAGCGTGGCGACTCGCAATCCGATCCCGGCGGTGACAATCCCGGCGGAGGCGATAATCCGGGTGGCGATAACCCCGGCGGAGGTAACAATCCGGGAGGCTCAAACAGCGCTCCGGCCGCTCCACAGAACCTACGAGTCACCGAAATAGGAAGCGCAGCACTGCCGAACTGCATTCTCAGATGGGACGACTCGCAGGGGGCGACAAAATATATCATATACCGCAGCACCAGCAGTTCGGGCAGCTTCAGCCAGATAGGAACGTCGGAATACAGCTCCTACAGCGACCAGACAATCCGCGTCGGCAATGTGTACTATTATAAAGTAAAAGCCTCGAACAGCCACGGAACAAGTGATTTCAGCAACGTCGCCGAATGTAACTTCAAAGACTCGCGCAAACCTGGGCCGGCCAACATTCGATCGGCACGCGCAAGCGGAGGCAAAATATACGTAAGCTGGAGCATTCCGACCGACGCCAGCTACGGAGAACCCACCTCGGGACGGCTTCTGGTGCTCGAGCCTTCAAGCGGCGAGACATGCGAGATAGAGACATTCTCGGCAAGAACCACGTCGACAAGCTTTGCCTACGGAATGTGGATCAACTCTTACGACACTGTAAAATTCGGTATTGAGCTCATCAACGACTACGGCAGCTCGATAAAAGAAATATGGTATAACACGTCGACTGACCAGTTCATCTATTGACCCCCGACCGGACAGCTAACGTCTGCTTAAACCCCCGAATGGAGATGTTGCGGAACTCGCAACGACTATCGAAGCGTAGGGATGCACGCCAACGCCATTAACTTTAGAAAATCAGCGTCGGAAACGCCCGGGCGTAGGGACGTGCCTTTGGCACGTTTCACATGCAACTGGCAATCAGGGCGTTACAATGCTACGTGCCGAAGGCACGTCCCTACGCCAGAGCGTTTCTGTCGCCGATTTCATCTAAGTTAATAGCATTGAGGCACATCCCTACGCCCGGACAGGACAATTTGCTCGGAAGAATTTTAAGTTGCGTGCCGGTTGACTTCGCCCCGCCGTTAAAAACGCGGAAAAATTTGGTCGGGCGCGATTTTGTGAGTAACTTTGTCGCGCGGTTTAGGGCTTCGGCCTTGGCTGCAATAGATTGTCTTATGGTGTAATGGTAGCACTGCAGTTTTTGGTTCTGCCTGTCGTGGTTCGAATCCACGTAAGACAACCTGATACATGCGCTTCCTGACACAAAAATTGTCAGGAAGCGTTATCATTTCCAGCCCTTAAACATATTTAACAAATGGGGGGGGTAATTAGTGAATTTATCTGTAATTTCGCACTTGATTTTTGAAAACCATATCTTTAACCGGGTAAACAATAACCCATAAAAACACCAATTGCATGAAGAAATTTTTACTCATCGCAGCGTCGGCAGCCTTCGTGCTGTCGGCAACAGCAGCTCCCGCCGAGGCGCGCTTCGTAAACCTCGGCAACAAACAGCTCAACGAAAAACGCGCAGCCACTCTGGCCCGCATCAACCGCGCCACCGACGAGACCAGACTCGTCTGGAAACCGGGCAAAATATCGAACTACTTCTGGTGGGAGAATGAATGGAGTCTCGCATGGGAAGTAACCTACACTTATACCGATGAAGGGAAGCTTGCATCTGCAAAACAAGGCGACGGTTCCGAAACACGCTTTGAATACGACACAGAAGGGCGCCTGATTTCCGAGACAAACTATTCGCCCGAGGGGGAAGCCTTCGAAAAATATGAATATGCCTACGATAGCGTGATCAAAAATCTGATCGTCCGCAATGCCAGCTACGTTATGGACGGATCTGACTGGAAGCTCAATAGCGAAGACTTTACTGAAATCACCCGCAACAGCGACAACAATATCACGCAGATCTCGGAAGGCTACATTTACAATAGCGAAAAGACTGAAGACCAGCGCGCTGTATATACCTACGGCGACGACAAGAAAATCAATACAATAAAAGTCTACGACAACGACGGTGACGATGAATTTACGCTCGTCGGCGAAATCACCGACATCAAATGGGAAAAGACCAACGGCCAGCTTATTGATCTCGACATGGAAGGACTAAGATACTATTTCAGCGATAACTGGATTGCCAGCGCAACCCTGCCGAAGGCCACCAACGAGCCTTATCTCGGCGACATCCTCATGAAAGTTGAATACAAAGCAGGCCTCGGCGGCTTCAAGGTGACCCAGACGATGAACAACGAGATCATACTCAGCGATGACTTCACCATTACCGACACCTACGGCAGCTACACCGTGCGTTCATTCGAGGTAGACTTCGACAACGATGACGACATCTGGTTCCGCGATGACGAATACCTCAGCGACTTTATCAAGACATACGACAAATTCGGCAATATACTCGTTCAGAAAGAGATCAGATATGCCGACGCCAACCCTGAAAAAATTCTAGGCACCATTGAGCTTTCAGGCAGCGTTGTCTACGATACCGAAACCGGTTATCCTACGGAGTACACCACGACACAGAAATATGACGAAAATCCCGCCAGCAACAATAGCCGTACAGTATGGAGCGACTACAAGAGCTTCGAGGCCGGCATCGGCGGCATCGCCACTGACAACGAGAATGCTCCTGTTGAATACTTCGACCTGCGCGGCCGGCGCGTCGACAACCCCGCAGGCGGCTTCTTCATCCGCCGTCAGGGCAACAATGTCGAGAAGATCGTCATTCGCTAAAACTAATAATTAGCCCAATTAGTCTAATTGGACTAATTAGTCCAATTATCCACTACTCACCCGGCAGGCCTCAGCGGCTTGCCGGGCTTTTTATAATACTGCGGCAATCCGGCGGATACCGGCTAATTTGGCCATAAATGAAGAATCATGCCGGACTTTCCCTTTGTCATAGGCATTCTGCAAATTCATCCAAAAATCAGAATCAATCCCCAGAGCAGCTTCAATCATCATGGCATATTCGATGGTGAAATCCCGTTTACCATTGATGAGTTCGTTGAGCAATGACACCTTCACGCCGATCTCGTTAGCAAGCTTGGTCTGCGTGATTCCTCTGCTCTCAAGCTCTTCACGGAGAATTTCACCAGGATGGGTTGGCTGAAAAGGCACAATATTGTTTGCGATCATTCGAGGTTCTATGCCGGGGAGCGTAATCATATCAGTCGTAATGGTTTGAGAGTTCAACAATATTGCAGATGGTCAGCATCGGGGCATCGCTGTCGTTGTCAAGCGTGAACTAAGTCATTTTAGCTTCCTATCACGCGACGGGGGCGAGGTCGAGGATGTCGGAGAGGATTCCGACGGCGGTCTCGACGCTGTCGACCGAGGCTATAGAGAAGGAGTTGCGGCCCTGACGCTCGCGTATCTTGACGCGGCGCGTGTTCTGCTGGAGATAGCGCAGGAGGCGCCCGAACATGGGGCTCTGATAATAGGCCTGATTCTTCTGGTCGACGAAATAAAGATACATCATGCCCTGCTTGAGGCTCACTTTCTCTATTCCGAGACGCTTTGCCAGACGGCGCAGGCGCGGCACGCGCAACAGCTCGAGGGTTACTTTCGGTATCTTTCCGAAGCGGTCTTCGAGGTTGCTGCGGAATTCGAGCAGGTCGGTCTCGCGCTCTATCGAGTCGAGACGCTGGTAGAGGGCCACGCGCTCGGAGTCGGTCGGGACATAGTCGGGGGGCAGCATAAGCTCCATATCGCTCTCGATAACGCAGTCGGCGGTGAATTCCTGCTCGTTCTCGCCGCTGCCGCTATCGGCCGTCTCGAGCATTTCCTCGGTGCGCAGCTCGGTGACAGCCTCCTTGAGTATCTTCTGATAGGTTTCGTAGCCGAGATCGGCGATGAAGCCGCTCTGTTCGGCGCCGAGAAGGTTTCCGGCGCCGCGTATGTCGAGATCCTGCATGGCGATATGAATTCCGCTGCCGAGGTCGCTGAAGCTCTCTATAGCCTGAAGGCGCCGGCGCGCCACGGGGCTGAGCGGCGCGCCCGGAGGCACCGTCAGATAGGCGAATGCCTTGCGCTCGCTGCGCCCTACTCTTCCGCGCAGCTGATGGAGCTCGCTGAGGCCGAAGTTCTGGGCGTTGTTGATGATGATCGTGTTGACGTTTGGCATATCGACGCCGCTCTCCACAATGGTTGTCGCGATAAGCACGTCGTAGTCGTGGGCGGCGAAGCCGACAATGATATTCTCGAGCTTCTCGGGATTCATCTGACCGTGACCGACGGCAACGCGGGCGTCGGGAACGAGACGGCGCACCATCGCTTCGAGGCGTTCGAGCCCTTCGATGCGATTGTTGATTATGAATACCTGACCGTTGCGGCTCAGCTCGAAATTGACGGCGTCGGCAAGCATCTCGTCGGTAAGAGTGCCTACGGTAGTCACAATCGGGCGGCGGTTGGCCGGCGGCGTCGTTATTGCCGAGAGGTCGCGCGCGCCCATGAGCGAGAACTGGAGTGTGCGCGGTATGGGGGTGGCCGACATCGTCAGGGTGTCGACATTTGTCTTCAGCTGTTTGAGCTTCTCCTTGACAGCCACACCGAATTTCTGTTCTTCGTCGACAATCAGAAGTCCGAGATCCTTGAAGCTGACGGTCTTGCCGATAAGCTTGTGGGTTCCGATAATGATGTCGATCTTGCCGGCGGCGAGGTCGGCGAGGATTTCGCGCACCTGTTTCGGAGTGCGGGCACGCGAGAGGTAGTCGACACGCACGGGGAAGTCTTTCAGGCGCCGCGAGAAGGTCTGATAGTGCTGATAAGCAAGCACGGTCGTCGGCACAAGCACGGCCGTCTGCTTGCCCCCTACGGCGGCTTTGAAGGCTGCGCGTATGGCCACCTCGGTCTTTCCGAAGCCCACATCGCCGCAGACAAGGCGGTCCATCGGGCGCGCGCTCTCCATGTCAGCCTTGACTTCGCCGACGGCGCGGAGCTGGTCGGGTGTGTCCTCGTAGGCGAACGACGCCTCAAGCTCATGCTCGAGATAGGTATCGGGGCCGAAAGCATAGCCGGCCTCGTTGCGGCGCGCTGCATAGAGCTTTATAAGGTCGCGGGCGATGTCCTTGAGCTTGCTCTTCGTGCGCTCCTTGACGCGGTTCCAGGCACCGCTGCCGAGCTTGTTGACCTTCGGAGGCACCCCCTCCTTACCGCGGTATTTGGCGAGCTTGTGGAGCGCGTGGATCGACACGAATATGATGTCGCCGCCGTCGTAGACGAGCTTTATCATCTCCTGCGGATGGCCGTTTACCTCGGTGCGCAGCAGTCCGGCGAACTTGCCGACACCGTGGTCGACATGAACGATATAGTCGCCCGGCTCGATCGAGCTAAGCTCTTTGAGCGACATGGCGAGCTTTCCCGAGCGGGCGCGGTCGCTCTTGAGACTGTATTTATGGAAACGGTCGAAAATCTGATGGTCGGTGAGCACCCCGGCGCGCGTCGTGCGGTCGATGAAACCGGCATGAAGCGTTCCGGCCACAGCAGTGAACGGAATGTCGTCGCCGCGGTCGGCGAAGATGGTCTTCAGACGTTCGTGCTGGTCGGCGCTGTCGCTGAGAATATATAGCCTGAAACCCTCGCCGACAAGGCGTCCGAGAGAGTCGGAAATGAGGTCGAAATTCTTGTGATAGACAGCCTGCGGGGCGCAGTCGAAGCTGACAACGGGCACTCCGGCGGCTGCCGGCCCGTCGGCCGGAGCGGCACTGAACCGCAGACGGCGCATCGACTTCCAGCGCGCGGCGAAGTCGGAGGCGTCGACAACCTGCTTCATAGCGTCGGGATCCCCCTCTTCGGCCATCAGGGCGCTGGGGCTGAACTCTTCGGCGGCGATAGCGGCGATGCGCGCCAGAGTGTGGTCTTCGCTGCGCACTGCAATGAGAGTGTCGGCCCCGGCAAACTCGAGCAGCGACGTGCCGCGCGAAGCCGAAGGCACTCCCGAGGTTATGGCCACAGCGTCGAGCTTCTGCTCGGAAAGCTGTGTCTCGATGTTGAATTCGCGTATGCTGTCGATGTCGTCGCCGAAGAAGTCTATGCGGTAGGGCTGCTCGTGGCTGTAGCCGAAGATGTCGACGATAGAGCCGCGCACGGCGAACTGACCGGGCTCGTAGACGTAGTCGACCTCGGTAAAGCCGTTGTCGCGCAGCCGGTGGACAACCTCGCTGAGGTCGTGGCTTTCGCCGACGGCGAGGCGCAGTGTGTGGCCGTCGAGAGTGTCGCGCGAAGCAACGCGCTCGGCCAGAGCCTCGGGACAGGTGACAAGGGCACGCAGTCCGCCGGGCTGCCCCCATGCGTTGAGGGCCTCGGTGCGGAGAATACGGGCAGGCTCGTCGGGGCGGCCGTACTTTATATCGCGCTTATATCCCGAAGGGAACATAGCCACGGCGTTTTCGCCCAGCAGGCGCGACAGGTCGTGATAGAGATAGCCGGCGTCGTCGGCATCGTCGCCGACAACAATCACCGGGCGCGCTTTCCTGTCAGACAGCAATCCGGCAATCATCATCGCCGGAGCCGAGCCGCCGAGCCCGCAGGCATCGACGACGTCAGAGCTTTTCATAGCGGCGCCGAGGGCACGGCGCCGCGCCGGAGTCATGAAGACACCGACGAGGTCAGTCAGAGTATCGCTCATTTCTTCACAGGCTTCAGAATGCGGTCGTAGGCGCGGCGGTCGGTCAGACGCGAGGCGGCGCTGTCGACTGCGGCATCTCCGGTGATAAGATAGCGCACACGCGCCGGCATATATCCGTAGCGACCGGCTACCTCGGCGCCGAGATAGCGCGAGATCAGCGGCCTGCGGCGGTCGAGATCATAGTTGAGGTCATGCTTGAGCATCGAGCCGAGGCGATCGAGCTGTGCGGCGACGCTGTCGCTCATATAGCCCTCGTTCTGCGCGGCCTCGCGGAGACGCCCGACGATAACGTCGCACACCTTGTCGTATTGCAGGCGCGCCGGGTCGATGGTGCTCTTGAAATCGCTGTAGATTTCGTCGGTGATGACAAAATCCTCGGGGGCGGGAATGGTGTCGTGGGTAGCGCGGAAACGCGTGGCGTAGTCGGTTGTCCAGTCATCGCGCACAAGGTTGTAGGTCAGACGGTCGATTTCGGGCTCCGGCACGACAATGTCGGGGGTTATACCGCCTCCGTCGCGCACGATGCGCCCGCGGCGCGTCGAAAAGACGCTTGTCAGGCTGTCGGGAATACGGTCGACGGTGCCGTCGGCGTTTCGGTGACTGTAGTCGATAGCCTGAATGAGGCGTCCGCTCGGGATATAGTATTTTGCCACGGTCACCTTCAGCATATTGTTGTAGGGAAGATCGCGCGTTATCTGCACGAGCCCTTTGCCGAACGAGCGCGAGCCGACGATAATTCCGCGGTCAAGATCCTGGATTGCCCCGGCGAGAATCTCGCTGGCCGAGGCTGTCCCCTCGTTGATGAGCACGGCAAGAGGAAGCTCGGTGTCGACAGGCTTGTCGGTGGTCTTGTAGATCTTTTCGTTGGCGGCGCTCCCCTTATAGCGCATTCTCAACACCTCCGACCCTTTGGGCAGGAAATTTCCGAGCACCTTCACGGCGCTCTCGACCAGACCGCCGCCGTTGTCGCGCAGATCAATTATCAGAGCTTTCAGGCGCGGATCTTTCTTAAGATCGAGAAGCGCCTCGCGGAACTCCGTTCCGGTTTTTTCGTTGAATCCGGTTATCGGGATATAGCCGACCGAGCCGCGCACAATTCCGTGCCACGGAATCGAATTGTCGATTATACGGCGGCGCTTTATTCTGAAAGTCTTCACCGAGTCGGCGCCGACATAGGGGCGCCAGACCGTTATGCTGACATCTGTTCCTGGCTGCCCTTTCAGTCGCTTCGACACCTCATCCGAGGCCATTCCCCTGACACTGTCGCCGTTGATGACGACAAGGCGGTCGCCGGCCCTCAGACCGGCCTCGGCGGCGGGAGAGCCGGCCGAAGGCTCGGAGATGAACGTGTCGCCTCCGCGGGTCGTTATATAGCTTCCTATTCCGGCATATTCGCCCGACGAGACAGCCTCGAAGGTTTCGCGGTCTTTCTGCGGGATATATTCAGTGTAGGGGTCGATGTCGCCCAACATCCCTTCTATGGCGGCAGTTATGGCCTTATCGGCATCGACAGAGTCGACATAGAAGGTTGTAAGCTCCTTATAGAGCCGGTTGAACACTGTCAGATTGCGCGTCACATCGTTTTTGCGCGCCCATGTCACGGGCTTGATGCAGAACAAGGTGGCGGCGAGCACTCCAACGGCAATAATAAGCTTTTTCATCGTCGGTCGGGAGAATGGCATAGTTGAACGTCAGTAAGTATAACGCTCAAAGGGGGCGTTTTGTAGGCGGTAGTGACGGGTTTATTCCGCGTCGGTGTGGTAGACGACCTTATAGTCCCCCTTGCGGATGGCTTCGTTGGCTGTGGCCACTGTAGCCTCACCGACCTTCATCGGAAGCGAGATAATGTCGGTAACGCGGATATCGGGCATAACGGCTTCGAGAAGTGTCTGGGTCGAAGGGGCGTGGGGGAGCACCGCATAGCGCTGATAGGTATAGTTCGTGAACGCGCTGTTGGGGCTGATTCCGCGACGGTCGAGAAGCCATCCGCCCTCGAGCGGAAGCGGGCGCGATTTCTCTGTTATGTCGGTCGGAGCGGGAAACGACACAATCGACGTGCGGGCGTCGTTGAGCGTGACGGGCACATTGTCGAGAGCGGGAGCGTTTGTCTTGTAGGCCAGAGCCTGAGGCATGAATGTCGCCTGCGGCGTCTGCGACACAGCTGTCGCTGTCGATTTTTTCGGCCCGCAGGCTGTTGTTCCTGCAGCCAGCAGAGCCGCGCAGAGAATCATTTTTGCGGTTTTCGAAGTCATATCGTAAGGTCTGAAAAGTGGAATAATCTGGGAGGGGTCAGACGTTGAAGAGGAAATGCATTATGTCGCCGTCTTCAACGACATATTCCTTGCCTTCGATGCTCATGCGGCCGGCTTCGCGCACGGCTTTCTCGCTGCCGAGGCCGACGAAGTCGGCATATTTGATGACCTCGGCGCGTATGAATCCACGCTCGAAGTCGGTGTGGATTATTCCGGCGCATTTCGGGGCCTTGCTGCCGCGGATGAATGTCCAGGCGCGGCATTCGTCGGCACCGGCGGTGAAGAACGTCTGAAGGTCGAGCAGAGCGTAGGCGGCTTTGATAAGGCGCGCTATGCCGCTCTCCTGAAGCCCCATCTCGGCAAGAAATTCCTGACGTTCCTCGTAGGTGTCGAGCTCGGCGATCTCAGCCTCGCTTTGGGCTGCGACAACGAGCAGACCGGCTCCTTCGTCGGCGATAGCCTCGCGCACGGCCTCGACATAGGCGTTGCCCGAGGCGGCCGAGGCGTCGTCGACGTTACACACATAGAGCACGGGCTTCGCCGTCAGCAGAAACAGGTCGCGGGCAGCGCGCTGCTCTTCGGGGGTCTCGAAGCTGACGCTGCGCGCCGGCTTGCCTTTATCGAGCACTTCCTTATATGCCTGAAGCACGCCGAGCTGAACCTTGGCAGCCTTGTCGCCTCCGGTCTGGGCCTGCTTCTCGACCTTCTTTATGCGCTGCTCTACGGTCTCGAGGTCTTTGATGAGCAGTTCGGTGTCGATGACCTCCTTGTCGCGCACGGGATCAACAGTGCCGTCGACATGGGTTATATTGTCGTCGTCGAAACAGCGCAGCACGTGGATAATGGCGTCGGTCTCGCGTATGTTGGCCAGGAACTTGTTGCCGAGGCCCTCACCTTTGCTGGCACCCTTGACGAGGCCGGCGATGTCGACAATCTCGACGGTTGCGGGCACCACGGAGCGCGGCTCGCACATCTCGACGAGGCGCGTCAGGCGGTCGTCGGGTACGGTGATGACGCCCACGTTGGGCTCGATTGTGCAGAACGGGAAATTGGCGCTCTGGGCCTTTGCGTTCGACAGGCAGTTGAAAAGCGTCGACTTGCCGACATTGGGCAGTCCGACGATACCACATTTCAGGGCCATAACAGATTCAATTATAATTTTAGCGCAAAGTTAGCAAAAAAACGCAACGCCGCCAACTTCGGTTTATTGGAGTAATCAGCTTGATCGGTTCCTACAACAAACGCGCCGCCCTCTCTGCGGGGCGACGCGCCGTTATGGCTTTTACGTCGATTGTCTTATTTGGCGAGCTGCTCGGCGCGGAGTTTGTATTTCTCGATGTCGAGACGGTTCTGGTCGCCGTAGAGCGGATATTTGGCCATGATGTCGGCGTAGACGGCGGCTGCCTCGCTGTATTTCTTAAGAGCTTCGAGCACAGTGGCTTTCTTCATCATGAAATAGGGAGTGTAGGCCGGATTGTCGTTGCTGGTCTTGATTGCGGCGTCGAAGCAACTCAGAGCGGCGTCGTAGTTCTTGAGGTTGACATTGCAATCCCCTTCGAGCGACTGGGCGGCGGCACCGATAACCTCGTCTTTGACGTCGTAGTCGGCGAGATAGTCGAGGGCTTCCTTATACTTCTTGTCTTTATAGAGAAGAATGGCGGCGTTCAGCCTGGCGCGGTTACCGGCATCGTAGCCATGTTCGTCGGCCACCTGCATATACTGCGCGAGAGCTATCGAGTCGTTGCCCTGCATGAGCTGGGCGTCGGCCTGGCCGATAGCGTCGTCGCCTGCGTTGATGGCGGGGCGGCGCACACCGTAAATATAGATGAATATCAAGGCTACTATAGCGGCTGCGCCGAGGCTGAGCCACATGATGAGCTTCTGGTTTTTCTGGACTTTCTGCTCTACCGAGGTCAGAGTGTCGTTGATGTTGTCGATAGAGGTGCGGGTCTCTTCGGGTTTCTCTTTTGCCATTTTATTGCGGATTGTTTATTTTTCGGAAAAACAGAGGGGTGCGAAATTTTCGCGACGGCAAAAGTAATAGATTTCCGCGACATTACGAAATTTCCGCAGCAAAATCTCATATAAAAAAGAAGCGAGGCTACCCGACTAAGTGGCAGCCTCGACTTTACCTTTTTTTAGAGTGCTAAATAGAGCGACTAAAGTCTCCAAAGGCACTATGATTAAGCAAAGGTAATGCTTTTATCTATATATATAAATCTTCCGCGTTTTATGGCGGTCAGCGCTGGCGAAGGAAGATCGGAAGGCTGCGGTTGATGCTTTGGTCGAGCGAGATAAGGGTTTCGGTGCCGACAACACCGTCGATCATCTGAATATGGTCGTTGAGAAGTTCCATAAGGTGTTCGTTGTCGCGGGCAACGAGCTTTATCAGCATTGTGTATGGCCCCGTCGTGAAGTGGCATTCGACCACTTCGGGGATTTTGTCGAGTTCGGCGGCAACGGTGCGGTACATAGCGCCGCGCTCGAGATTGACCCCGATATATGTCGTTGTGCAGTAGCCGAGTTCCTTGGGATTGACTCTATATCCCGAGCCTACGATGACGCCTAATTCGGACAGGCGCTGAATGCGCTGATGAATGGCGGCCCGCGAGACGCCGCAGACTTCGGCGATATCTTTGCTTGGGATGCGCGCGTTATTCATGATTATTTTCAGGATATTGAGATCCAGATTGTCGATTTTGCCCATAGTTTATAAAAGGTTAGATAACATATTCTGCAAATCTATAACTAATTTTTCGAAATAGCAAAGACTTTTTCAAAAATTTTTGCGAAAATAAAAACTTTTCGCATAAAAGCACGTGATTAAGATTTCAGTTTGCCGTCAGGCCGCCGTCAATGCTGACCAGAGCGCCGGTGATGAACGAAGCTCGGTCGGAGATGAGGAACTCGACGAGCTCGGCCACCTCTTCGGGGCGCCCCATGCGTCCGAGGGGATGGACGGCATTCTCTTCGGCCACGAGCTGCTCGGCCGTAGCGTCGCCGCGGTCAATTATGCGGTCGAAGACATTTTTTACCAGAGGCGTATAGATCGTTCCGGGGCAGACGGCGTTGACGCGTATGTTTTTCGGGGCGAGGTCGAGGGCGAGGCTGCGGGCAATCTGGCCCAGAGCGCCCTTTGTCAGGCCGTAGGCGAAGCTGTGGGGCTTGCCGATCTTCGACTGGTCGGAGGCGTTGATGACGATTGAGCCGCCGCCTGCTTCGACGATGAGCGGCACGATGACCTTCAGCGTGTTATAGGTTCCGTAGATGTTGGTCTGGATGACGGCGTCGAATTCTTCGTCGGTTATGTCGAGAATCGTGTTGCTGCGGTGGATTCCGGCATTGGCGAAGAGTGCCGTCACGGGGCCGAAGGTGTCGACGGCTGTTCGGGCAGCGTGCCGGAGATCCTCCTTCCGGCGGGTGTTGCAGGGATAGTAGCAGACGTTGTCTGCCTCCTTGTTGAGCTCTACCGAGAGCTTATAGCCTCTGACGGCGTCGATGTCGGCGAAGGTAACCTTCCAGCCGCGGGTCACAAAAAGCCTGACGGCGGCCTCTCCGATGCCGGAGGCGCCGCCGGTTATGAAAATATGGCGGTTCATTACTGCGGGGATCAGCCTACGGGAATCTTGTCGATACGGCGCTGATGGCGTCCGCCTTCGAAAGGAGTGTCGAGGAAGGTGTCGACAATGGCGAGGGCTGTCACGGCGTCGATGAAGCGGGCCGGCATGACAAGAACATTGGCGTCGTTATGCTGGCGGGCCAGTGCGGCGATCTCCTTGTTCCAGCAGAGGGCGGCGCGGATGCCCTGATGTTTGTTGAGAGTCATGGCGATTCCGTTGCCGGTGCCGCACATGGCTATTCCCATCGAACATTCGCCGCTCTCTACGGCGAGAGCCGCGGGATGGGCGAAGTCGGGGTAGTCACACGATTCGGCCGAGTCGGTGCCGAAATCCTTGTAGGCGACTCCGCGGGCTTCGAGATAGCCTTCTACGATGGCCTTCAGCTCGAAACCGGCGTGGTCTGATGCTAATGCGATAGGTTTCATTGCCGGGATAATGATATTTCGGTTGGTTTATTTTCGGAATGAGATTCTTCGGTGAGCGACACAGGCATTCTGACCCACCACGACCTTGGAATCATGCGCCAGGCCGAGCAGAGCAGGCGCCAGCGCCAGTCTACAGTGGCCACGCGCTGACCGCGCACGATGGCGAGCTCTATGAGCGGAGCGGCATAGTCGACGGTCATCATCATCGGATAGTCTTTGTCGGGGTCGAGAAGCGGTGTGCGTATGAATCCGGGACGTATGTCGGTGAAGCGGACATTGACCCTGTTGCGCCGGGCAAGCTGCTCGAGGGCTTCGAAATAGGTGCGCTGGAAGCGCTTCGAGGCGCTGTAGGCGGCGGCGACGCCGATCCCCTTCGTCGAGGCTACCGAGGTTATGGCGGCTATGCGGCCGGGTGCATTATTGCGGGTGTCGCGGAAATATTTGTAGGCGGCGTTGACGATGCGCGTCCAGCCGACGACATTGGTCTCGAGCACATTGATCTCCTTATTAAGCTCGAGGTCGGGATTCTGAAAGCCGATTCCCGAGGCTATCAGAACAATGTCGACGCCCCCGTTCATCTCTATGAGGTCGTAGAACCGCTCTGTGGCGCTGTCGAGGGTTATGTCGATGGTTTTGTAGACGATGCTTTCGGGATATTCGTCGCGCAGGCTGCGCAATGGTTCTTCGCGACGCGCTGCGGCGGCGACTTTCCAGCCCATACGGGCGAAATCAGCGGCTATTCTACGGCCCAGACCGCTTGAGGCTCCGATGATGGCGATGCGTTTCATTGCTGTGGGTTGATTAAGGATTTGAGGTTTCGGCGCCCTCGGGACTGTCGGTTCTGACAGGCTCGTTGAGCGAGAAGGTGTAGTAGATGTTAAACGCACCGGTGACAGCTCCGGTTCGCTTTCCGAAGCCGGGAATTATCATCGGCTTGCCGAGGACATTGTCGCTCAGATGGAGCATCTGATGAAACTTGAAAGTCCAGCCCAGCGAGAGCGGTCCGACGATTTTAACCTTGACGCCCAGACACACTTCGAGCCATCCGGCTGTAGCGCTCTGCCGTCCCGACGAGAATCCGGCGGAAGGCCCCCAGTAGCTGTTGTCGACCCTGACATTGTCGACGCTCCAGCGGAAAGCCGAGAAACCGTAGCGCAGACCGACGAGCAGCTGATAGTCGGGCGAGTTATTGTAGAATATGTTATAGTCGGCGCCGATGCGGAAATATGGCGCCACAGGGCTTCGGAAGGTGAAGTTCATCTCCTTGGGGGTGTCGGAGGCTACTCCCATGCCGAATTCCAGAGTCGGGAAATAGCGGTTATGGAGCGAGAGAGCCGCCGATATTCCGGCGAGTCCGAATTTCTGGCCGGTTATGCGCATCAGCGGATCCCAGATGTCGACGCCGACACGCAGGGCGTGGAGAAGCGGATACTGCATCTTCGGAATCTTCAGCAGTGTGGAGTCGACCCATTCCTTACCCGTTATGGTGTCGACCATGATAGTGCGCCCCTGCTCGTCGTGGACGTGGACAACCGACGGCGGAGGGCCCTGCGGCCTGTCGGTGCGGGCCACGGCCGGCCGCGAGGCGGCAGGCTGCGTCGGCGTCACGGTTCGCTGGGCCGACGCCGTCAGCGCCGCCAGCAGGAGTGTGGCCAGTATCGTCAGCAGCTTTCTCATTGTTCAGGTTCGGGCTCGGCCGTGCGGAAGAATATTTTCAGCGACTCGATGTCGACGTTGGTTATATGGCGGTCAAGCAGAGCCACAGAGTCGATAAGATGGTCGGTAACGTCGAGGCGCGTGATGTCGTAGACATACATGGCGCCACATTCCTCGCCGGCGAAATAAGGCACGGCGTCGTAGACGAATGTCAGCGTGTCGTTCAGCAGAGGATTGTCGAGGCCGGGCCCGCGGTAGGTGAATACGAACGACGTCGAGGCCGCCGAAGCGTTCAGGGGCAGATAGATCTGCGAGGCCGACGTGCCCGGAGAAAGCAGCAGCGAGTCGCCGGGCGCTCCGACGCCGTAGACCCCTACCGAATCGAGCGAGACCTGCGCCTCGGTCGCCGACGAGTAGAAGCCGGCCAGCGGTATGGAGTTCTGATTCTCGGTGCAGCCCGACGTGTTGCAGGCGGCCAGCCCGAGAGCTGCCGCCGTGGCGGTCAGTATTTCGGCCGCAATCCTCATCGGCGCAGAATGTCGCTGAGAGGTTTGCGTTTCTTGGCAGGCTCTTCTTCGGCGGGGAAACCTATCGGAATGAGTGCCACAACCTCTTCGCTCTCGCCGAGCCCGAGAATACGGGCGGCTTCGGCCGCATTGAAGTTGCAGACCCAGCAGGTCTGAAGACCCAGAGTAGTGGCGGCAAGGCAGAGATGCTCTATGGCGATCGCCAGGTCGATGTCGGTATGGTCTTTGCCGTCGGTCGACGTGCGGTGCCATGCTTCGTCGTGGTGGCCCACAGCAGCGATAAGTGTAGGTGTCTCGGCCACGAACGGGCGGCTGCACAAGGCCCCGAGACGCTCTCTGACCCCGTCGGGAGCGACGATGAAAGTCCATGGCTGACGGTTGCAGGCGCTCGGAGCGAGACGGGCCGCCTCGACAACTTTCTCTATGAGGTCGTCACCGACAGGCTCGGCCGAATACTTACGGCAGGAGAAACGGCGGCTGAGAAGCTCAATGAAATTTTCGTAGGCTTTTGTTTCCATAACGCCGCAAAATTAACTAAAAACCCCGAGATAACAATAAATTCGGGCAGCAGCGTCGGCGTTGATATTTTTGGGCATTTATAAATCTTATAAAAGCGCATTCTTCAGGGCATAAAAAATGAAAGTGCGCTTCTTCACAGAGTCGCACCTCCCTCATAACCAAAATTCAAGTATATTTGTCTTTATGTAACTAACCTTAATGACGGCGTCTTTGGTGAAAAAAAACAGATAAAGCTTACAAGTAATTGCCCAGCCCGTGGGCGCGCGCCGTGTTGCTGTTGCGTCAGCCTCGGGGAAGAGAGAGAGCGACGTCGCTGCCGTTATCGCCTGCGGGTCAGTTACGCTTTGGGGGTGGCGCGGACGGGGGTCGGCGGGACAGACGTCGATGCTGACGTAATGCCGGTTGGAAAAAATGTAGGGAGGTGTCAGTAGCCGTTTCGTAAATAATCGGTGGCAGATAATTGCAATCGGATAATCGACACTTTGCTAAAAAATTTCCGCAGTTGCTTTATGTTTGAGTGCAAAGTTACAACAAAGTTCGCTATTGACATCGCTTCATGCGGCAAAAAATGCTAAAAATCGCCAAAAGCTGTTCGCCCCCGACTATCTTGCTGACAGCCGGGAGACGACAAGTCAAAGCATTGTTATTGCGCGGAGGGCGTCGACAACGTCGTGGCGCGACATGCGGCGCGTCTGCCGCAGCTGTCCGGCGAAATCGTGGGCAATGTCATGGACATTGCTGTTCGAGAAAACGCGGTAGAGATAACTCAGGTCTTTGTTGAAGAGCCGTTCGGCCTCGTCGGCTTCGAGCGAGCAGGTTTCGGCTGCCTCGCCGACGATTGTGTCGTGGAGCGACGCCAGCAGCTCCTTGGCGAGCTCGCGGCGCTCGAGCACGAGCGAGCGGCAGAGGGCATTGCCGAGAATCATGGCAGCCGTCAGATTGAAGTTGCTGACTATGCGGCTCCAGGCGGCTTTTGCCGACAGCGACGGGTTTCCCGTGAAATAGAAATCGGGAGCCATCTCCATCATTTCGCCGGGATTACGGTCGATGTCGACCGAGGCGAGCATATCCTCGCCGTCGAATATGACGAGGCTTATTGCCATGCCGGCCACGCCATAGGCGCGGTGGGCTTCGTTTGTGTAGCTGAGTTTCTTTTTCATGTCTTTACTGAAAAAACCGCCGGAAGGCCCGGTTAGTTCATTATGAGGATTTTCGCGACAACATCGCCGTTGCCCGAGGTTCCGTCGCTATGCGAGGCGAAGACATAGTAAACACCGCTTTTGACACGGCTTCCCGAAGCGTTGCAGCCGTCCCAGGTGAACATGCCGCCGTTGCTGCGGCCGCTGTAGACAACGTTGCCCGAGGCGTCGGCGATCTTCACCAGTGAGTTGTCCATGAGGTTGACGATGCTGATCCAGCCGGTATAGTCGGGCTTCACGGGATTCGGATAGGCATAGACATCGGAGTAGTCGGTGGCGGCCGGAGCTGTCATGGAGCTGTAGCGGAGCAGTCCGTAGAGTGTTCCGACATAGATATTGTTGCTCAGCGGATCGGCATAGACGGCCGTGACTGTATTGTCGGGCAACGGAGAGTTCGACTTGTCGAAATGCTGAAGAATCTGTGAACCGTCGGCGTTGGTCTGATAGACTCCCGACGAGGTTGCGAACCACTTGTTGTTGTTGGCGTCGACCTCGATGTCGTAGACTCTGATTCCGTCGAGAAGATAGTCGGCATATCCGGTTCCGTCGTTACGCGGAACCTTCACGCTGCGCAGGGTTGTCGACGGATTGGTCGGGTCGGTCACCACGTAGACGCCGGCGTTCGTTGCCAGCCATATCTGGCCTTTGGCATCTTCGGCAATGCACGACGTTCCGGCAACCCATATCGAACGTCCGTCCTGGTCGTTGATATAGACAAAGTTTTCGCCTTTGTCATCGGCGAGGTTCGAATAGGTTCCCTGAGTGTTGTAGAACATCAGCGGCTCGTTGGGGCCTGTTTCATACGACACCATCATGTTGGAATGGCGGCAGAAGAGAATCTGGGCGTCCTTACGGCCGCGGAAGCTGTTGAGCGCCTTGTTTGAGGTTGTCCAGTCGGCGTTGGTCGTGGATGTCAGTAGAGTCTTGCGCTTTGCGTTAGGCAGGAAATACATTCCGTCGTTATTGCCGGTCCCGAAGCGCACGGTCCAGAGGTTCCCCTCGGGGTCGATGGCGACGTCGTAGGTCCAGCTTCCTGGCAGGTTTTTCACAGCTTTGCCGTCTTTCTGAATCTGGGCGGCGCCACTGCTTGTCTGGCCTACGTAGAGAATGCTGGTATCGTCGATATCCTCGGTGGGAAATCCGGGCTGAGAGCGGTTGGCTATCGAGAGATTATGGATCGAGCCGTCGGAGTCGAGGCGGAAAAGCTTCTGGGTTCCGCCCCAGTCGGCGATAGGGAGATTCGAATTGCCGAGATTGCCGACATAGATGCGTTTGCCATCGCGCGACGAGCGTATATATCCGACCTTCTCGACTCCGATAGAGCCGGCGGGCTTGAAAGGCTCGGTCTTCACTGTCGGCGTAGCCGCCGACAGGTCGTAGAGAGCCATACCGTCGGCCGTTCCGGCCCACACGTCCTTGAGACCGTCGGCGATACCGAGGGTGACAGCCCCGCTGTTGAGCGGAGCGACGAGAGTGGCGGCGAGCTCGTCGGTTGCGTCGGATTTGAAGCGGCGCAGCTCTTTCTTATTGACTATATAATAAGGTGTCGGCCGCGCATTGATGAACGCCGGCACGTTGGTATAGGCCGAATAGGGGCGCACCTCGGTGGCAACATCTCCGTTGATTGAGTAAGTGTAGATTCCGGTTCCCAGACGGACGGCGATCGCAGCGGCTCCGAGACGCGCCAGTTCGATAGCGTCGCGGTTCTCGACAAGAGTCGTGAAATTAGAGAGATCGCTCAGCAATGCGCCCGCCTTTATCGAACGGATGGCGCCGTCGAAACTGACAATGAAGCGGTCGCCGAGATGGGCGACTGCCTTTACATTCTTTCCGGTCACGCCGCTTTCCTTGACGGTCATGGTCTTGGTGTCGAAACGCACGAGGCCGAAAGTCGTGGCTACAATAACGTCGTCGCCTTTGAAGTCGGCGGCGTTGATTGTTTTCTCGTAGCGCAGATTGGCGTCGGCAATATCGCTCAGACGCGCCGTGTGGCCGTCGGGATAGACGAGCGAGATGTCGCCCTGCTCACAGCCGACGAAAAGATAGTCGGCGTCGGCGTTATATTTCATATATGTTATCTTGCGGCCCGAGAAATCGTTGACAAAGTCGCGGTTTTCCTCGCCGTCGAAACTGTAGAGACGTCCGGCCGAAAGATAGTAGACAGTGCCGTTGTCGGCAACCTCGACCTTGTCGGGCTGTCCGACATATAAGGGATAATAATGCCAGCTTCCGGTCTGCTGGGCCGAGGCATTGACGGCCAGAGCCATCAGAGCCGACAACACGAATATAGCTTTCTTGATCATTCTTTATGAGAGGTGGAAATTGTTTTCAGATAGCTTATGAGAGAGCGCGTGGCCCGTCCACGGTGACTGATGGCATTCTTCTCGTCGGGGCTCATGGCGGCGAAACTCGGCGCCGTGCTCTCCAGCGGACGGAACACGGGGTCGTAGCCGAAACCGCCGTCGCCGACGGGAGCAGAGAGAATCTCTCCTTCGACAGCGCCTGTGAAGCGGTGTTCCTCGCCGCCGAGAATAAGCACGATCTCAGTGACGAAACGCGCCCGGCGGTCGGTCTTCCCCTCCATCAGGCTAAGCAGTCTGGCCATATTCGCGGCCGAATCGTGGCCGGGGCCGGCGAACCGCGCCGAATAGACGCCAGGAGCGCCGTCGAGAGCATCGACCATCAGGCCGGTGTCGTCGGCGAAGCAGTCGACACCGTAGCGCTCGCTGACCCAGCGCGCCTTCTGCCGCGCGTTGCCCAGCAGCGTCGGCGCCGTCTCGGGAATATCCTCGTGGCAGCCTATGTCGGCCAGACCGACAATATCCAGTGAATCGCCGGCGATACGGCGAATCTCTTCGAGTTTGTGGGCATTGTTCGTTGCAAAAACTATTGTGCGCTGTGTCATGACTTTAGAATAACGCTGAAACCGCGCGAAATATTGCGGTCTGCAAAATTAGCGAAAAAACCGCGAACAGCCAACGCGGAAGAGACACGGCGAAGTCAATACGGGTCAATCATTTGGAAAATTAGCCTCAATTAATTACTTTTGCCAAAGTTCGCCGTTATACCTTATATGTATTTGATTACCGACAACCTTCAAAAGATTATAGCCTTATGCAAAAAATATAAGGTTAAGGCTCTTTACGTGTTCGGATCGATTCTCACTCCGCGTTTCAACGATAAAAGCGACGTAGATTTCTCAGCCGTATTCAATCATGATTCCGACCCGCTTGTCGCAGGCGAAAACTTCATGAGTTTCTATATGGAACTCGAAAGTCTCATGGGTCGCAGAATCGATCTGGTTGATGAGGAATTTATCAGAAACAAATATTTCAGAGAAGAACTTGACGAAACCAAACAGCTGATTTATGGATAGGAAAGTCAAAAAGTATCTTGAGGATATAATGCTGGCTATCGGTGAAATAGAACTATTCCTGAGTCAAAGACCGCGTTTGTCTTAGAAAACTTATAAATTTTATAAACTTATGCGGGGGCGCTCCATTTTTTTGCGGGGGTATGGGGAATTTTCGTTAACTTTGCCGCAACTATAACTATATCGGGGCTTTTCCCCTTTCGCGCTTATGACAGACAATCCCAACCCGCAGCCGACCCCTCAGCAAGCAGCCGAGCCGCAGCCGGCCACAGAGAAATGGACCGAGATCGAACACCTTCCCGAATGGGACGAGGAGTTCTACCACGTCTACACCGCCAAGAAACATGGCAAGTGGGTAATGCTCAAAACGCTGCGCCCCGAGTTCAAAGACGACCCGGAGTGTCGCGAGATGATGGGGCGCGAGTTCGATGCTCGCTATAATCTGGCCCACCCCAACATTCTGATGATTAACGATTTCGAGGAAGTCCCCGGAATCGGCCTCTGCATCATAACCGACGACGTCTACGGCGATTCGCTGCGCAAGCTCATCGACAAGGGCGCGGTGACCGAACATCATATCGAGCAGCTCCGAGACCGCCTGCCGGCCGCCCTGCAGTATATACAGGAGAACCGCGTGGCCCATCACGCCCTTCGCCCCGAAACAATCATCTTCACCGAGAACATCGGCAACCTCAAGCTCATCGATGTCGGCTTCGAGCAGCGTCCGAGCCTGACGCCCAACGACACCGCGGCCGACCTCGTGGCCTACGGCAATGTCGTGCTCGAGGCCCTTAAAGCCTCTCAGAAGCCTCATCCCTCGCTGCGCCGCGCCGCCGAGCGCGCCTCGAACGGCTCGATCAAAAGCCTCCGCAGCCTCCAGACGGCCATCCACGGCGCAACGTCGTCAAACATCTATATCGCCATCATCGCTTTCCTTGTGCTGATGATCGGCCTGCTGCTGTTCCTCAACTCGCCGCTGCGCCCGACGTCGACGGCGACTGTCAACACCGAAATAGCTCAGTAATGTCAATCGAGATAAGGCCCATAGCCCCGACAAAGAAAGAGCTCACGCGCGCCGTGAAGTTCGCCATCGACCTCTACCGCGGCAACGACTGCTACGTTCCGCCGCTGGTGTTCGACGAGGTCAATACTCTTATGCCCTCGAAGAATCCGGCGTTCGACCATTGCGAGGCCCAGACCTTCATGGCATACGCCGACGGGCGTCCCGCCGGACGCGTGACGGCCATAATCAACCGTCTGGCCAACGAGCGGTCGGGCCGCAAGGAGGCCCGCTTCGGATTTATCGACTTCATCGACGACGAAGCCGTTGTCGACGCCATGATGGGCGCCGTCGAAGACTGGGCGCGCCAGCGCGGCATGAAGGAGATAATCGGCCCGATGGGATTCTGCGACATGGACCACGAGGGAATGCTCGTCGACGGCTTCGACGAGCTCGGCACTATGGCCACGATCTACAACTATCCCTACTATCCGCGCCATCTCGAACGCCTCGGCTACAAGAAGGATGTCGACTGGGTGGAATACCGGATGACAGTGCCCGACAAGGTGCCCGAGAAGATGATGCGCGTCAGCAATATCGTCAGGGAGCGTTTCGGCCTGCGCAATCTGAAATATACCTCCCCCTCGAAAATCAAGGCCGACTACGGTCTGGCCCTCTTCGAGCTCATCAACGAGGCCTACGACAAGCTCTACGGCTACACACCGCTGACTCCGAAGCAGATCGACTATTATATCGACATGTATCTCGGCATTCTCAAGCTCGACTATGTCAGCGTCATCGTCGACCGCGAGAACAAGCTCGTCGGCGTCGGAATCTCGATGCCATCGCTCAGCCGCGCTCTCCAGAAGAGCCGCGGACGCCTCTTCCCGCTGGGATGGGCACGGCTGCTCAAGGCCATCAAGGGCAAAAACGACGTCGTCGACCTCATGCTCGTGGCCATCAAGCCCGAATATCAGGGCAAGGGCGTCAACGCCCTGCTCTTTTCCGACCTTCTACCCCTCTACATTCGCGACGGCCTGAAATTCGCCGAGAGCAACCTCGAGCTCGAAGACAACTCGGGAGTGCAGGGACAGTGGCAGTATTTCGAACGCCGCCAGCACCGCCGCCGCCGCGCCTATCGCAAACAACTGAAAAAATGAACAACGACTCCGGAAAGTCCTACAACTTCGGCGCCGACCTCCGGCGCCGCATCTCTCAGACAAAAACAACCCGCTGGATACGCTTCGCCATCGTCTCGGTCATCTTCCTGCTGTGGGTGGCATGGCTCGGAAACTGGTGGGTGGCCCTGTTTCTGTTCCTCCTTTTCGACATCTACATAACCGGCTTCATTCCGCTGACATGGTGGAAGAAATCGAAAAACGCCGCAGTGCGCGCCGTGATGAGCTGGGTCGATGCGATCCTCTACGCCCTCGTGCTGGTCTATTTCATCTTCACGTTTGTCGGCCAGAACTATCAGATTCCCTCGTCGTCGCTCGAGAAATCGCTGCTCGTCGGCGACTATCTGTGGGTCAACAAAATGGCCTACGGCCCGCGTGTGCCCAACACACCGATCCACTTCCCTCTGGTCCAGAACACACTGCCATGGCTCGAGACGAAGAGCTATGTCGACTGGCCCCAGTGGAAATACCACCGCCTGCGCGGCTTCGGCAACGTCGAGCGCGGCGACATCGTGGTTTTCAACTTCCCCGCCGGCGACACCGTGGCGCTGAAGATGCAGAATCCCGACTACTACACCCTCGTGCGCGCTTTCGGCCGCGAGCATATCCTCAACAATCCGCAGACCTACGGAAAGATCATCTACCGCCCCGTCGACCGCCGCGAGAACTATGTCAAGCGCGCCGTGGGGCTTCCCGGCGAACGCCTTAAGATTGTCGACGGCGTGATCCACATCAACGGCAAGCCGCTGGCCCAGCCGCGCTACGTTCAGTTCAGCTACTACATTCAGATGCGCAATGGCGGCCTCAGCGAAGCCGACTGGGAGCGCCTCGGAGTCAGCCGCGACGACCGTAACCTCGTGCCGGTCACCGAAGAAGACACCCTCGGACTGCGCTCCAACGGCTTCGACCCGGCTCAGCCGCTCTACGTGGCCCCGCTGACGGCCGACATGGTCAAATCCCTTCAGGCTGACGGCCGGCTGCTGAAACTCATGCGCGTGCCCGCGACTCCGGGCGACTATCTCTATCCCGACGCTCCGTCGGCCGCCGACTGGACCCGCGCCGACTACGGCGAGATATGGATTCCGAAAAAGGGCGCAACCATCGAGCTCAACGACTCGACATGGGCCATCTACGGCCGCTGCATACGCAACTACGAACACAACGACGACGCCGAGCTGCGCGGCTCGACGGTCTATATCGGCGGCAAGCCGGCCAAGACCTACACCTTCAAGATGGACTATTACTTCATGATGGGCGACAACCGCGACAACTCGCTCGACTCGCGCTACTGGGGCTTCGTGCCCGAAGACCATATCGTCGGGCGCCCCGAAATCGTGCTCGCCTCGTTCGACAAAGACCACGGCGGCATACGCTGGGAGCGCGTCTTCCGGCGCGCCAACCCCGCCGAGAACCGCGGAATGTAACAACAAAAGGGCGGCCGGCGGCCGCCCTTTGTTGTAATTGAAAATTGAGAATGGAGAATGAAAAATTGCCGTCGGGGGTGTAGGGACGCGATTCATCGCGTCCGCGCCGTATTTCACTGATTTCCAGCCGAATGCGAAACGTGTCAAAGGCACGTCCTAATGCTGTTAACTTAGAAGAAACCTGCGTCAGAAACGCCCTGGCGTAGGGGGGCGGTGTTTCAAAACCTCAGGACATTCCAGAACAAACGTCTCCGACAAAGAGTAGCAGGGGGTGTTGCAGAATCCGTAATTATTATCGGGGCGTAGGGATGCGCGCTCGTGCATCCTCTGATAGTCAATGCTTTAACGTCGGATGCTCCGTGGAGCATCCCTACGCTTAGCCAGTTCTGCAACACCCCCCTCAAAAGCCTGACAATAGGCCTGTTATGTCGCGTCGCCTTGGAGGCGTGCCAAAGGCACGCGGCCACATTCAGGGCGGAAAATCATACAAAACCGGAGTTCTGCAACACCCCCTAGCATTGCAACGTTCTGATTGCCAGTCGCATGTGAAACGTGCCAAAGGCACTAACCTTTACCCACAAATAGGAGCCGAAAATGGCTCTCATTTGTTATATC
>ERZ836877.444-NODE-444-length-72420-cov-15.402805_pt1 | contig 72420 bp, 59 predicted proteins | sample MGYA00519469_ERZ836877 | MGnify/ENA primary metagenome ERZ836877 (study PRJEB31850, sample SAMEA3708809) | human gut metagenome | biome: human gut; feature: human-associated habitat; material: faeces | place: China | collected 2014 ...
GCACCATAGCTGCCTCAGGAAGATGCCCCGACTCCATCCGCGGCCTCACCTTCCATCGCGCGCTGATCCTCGACACCTGCTTCTATCCGCATCATAAAGTGGAGGAAGGCCTTGACAAGCACTTCCGGGCTATATTCTCCGCCATCCCGCTGATGAAAGGCACGGTAGTGATCCTCCACGGCAACGCCAAGTTACCCGGCGCCTTCGCCGAACACTACTACACCACCCTCTACGATCCCGACATGACCGCCCTCCGTCCCGTCTCTTCCCACCTCAAATCCCGCTTCGAAATCCCCCTGAAGCTAAAGCCACCCCTCTCCCACCATCCGCCCGCTCCACCGGATAAACCGTCAGATCGCTGGATAATCCCAATAATTCCGATTGCTCCGATAATTCCGATCCCTGATAACTGCCCCATCCGTGCAGTAGCCTGAGCGGCAGATGTCCCCGCGGTCCAAAACCGAACCGACATCAAGCGATCATTGACATTCTTAACATAACTAACATCCATCACATCCGCCCCCGCAAAACAAAAAGCCCCGGCGGAACCGGGGCTTATATGAATTTAGAGTGGTATTTTCGGGATCAATAGATACCGTAGTTGGCGTTGCTGTTGCAGTAGTTGACGCGCTGCTCTATCCAGGTCTTGAGGGCCTCGAAGTTCTTGCGGAATTCGAAGGATGATTCGCTCAGGCGCCAGCTCGTCGAGTAGTCGGCGGGCCAAAGGAGGCCGTTCTCCTTGGCTGTAGGCTCAATCATGGTGGCATAGCCTTCCATGTATTTCAGCAGTTCGGGATAGCCGTTGGCTACGAAATCGTCCCATTTCTGCTTGTAGATCTGACGGAATTCCTTGTTTTTGAACAGAGTCTGCACAAAGAGGTAACCGCCACAGTCAGCGCCTGACGATGTCACCAGAGGCTGTGAGGCCGAAGCACCTTCATAGCCGTCGAAAGTGTAAGCCCAGTCGAAGTCCCACACAGGACCGAAGTGGTAAACATCATCAATCGAAGCCTTGTAGAGGTAGAAGCTCTTGGGATGCCTTACCTCGTGGTTGCCGGCGAGAGAATTGACTATGAAGAAGTTGGCTGCTGATTCGAGGTCGACATACTCCTTGAGGCTGCCGTCAGCGGGAGTGTTCATCACCGCCTTGCCCATCTCTATGAAGTCGGCTTTCCATTTCTCGAAATAATCCTTGGCAGTTGCGCCGCCGAGCAGATTGTCGGCTGCAAGCTCGTCGAGGTCGGGGTCCTTGACCATCACGGGGAGCACCGAATGGCCGGACTGCCATGCTTCGGTGCCGTTGTTGAGGTCAAGATAGAAACGGTAGTTTTCATCGTAGTTGGAGTCGAGCTCGAAGAGCATACCTTCGGTCTCCTCGATGTCTACGCTGCCGCCGCCGATACCGATTTTCTCGGTCAGCATATACTGGCCCTTGTAGTTACCGTTGAGGTATACCTTCACCGGCACACAGTGATTGGCGAAAGGCATCTCAAGATAGTTGGCGGTCCAGAGTGCCACGGTGTTGCGCATGAGCGAGCAGTCGATATAGTTGGCGATCAGGGCGAAAGTCTTGGCCTTGGGCAGACCGCACACCGATGCCTTCTTACCCATTTTGAAGCGGTAAGGCTTCTTGTTCATGCCCCAGGTGGAATTGCCGCGGCCGCGGAAGGTTACCTGCTGCTCGGCCAGGTCGTCATACATGCCGTTACCGTCCATGCGCAGGGTTGCGGCATACTCGAATTCCTTGCCCCATTCGGTGCGGAGGTCGGTGAAATCGGGATAATCGTTGAGGGTGACATGAAACTCGGGGAGACCATTGGCACGGACGGCCACGCTGTCTACCTTCGACAGATCAATGGTGGTAACCTTCGAATCATTATCGGTGATAACCAGCGAATTGTAGCCGTTGGCGCTACCTTCGTGGGTCATAGACTTGATGTCGGCGGCTTTAAATGACGAAAACGCCTTGTCGTTGCGGAACACATGGATCTGCTCGTTCTGAGCCATTGAAGTAATAGCAAGCGAAATGGCTGCGGTAAAGAGTAAAGTACGTTTCATCGGCTCAGGGCAATTTTAATGGAGTTGTTGTTTACGGAAAGAATGTAGACACCGCCGGAGAGATTGTCGATGGGCAAGGTGACGGAGCAGCTGGCGGTGATGGCAGACACCACACGGCCGTCGGCAGCTACGAGAGTCACTTTCGATGCCTCCGGGAGGTTGCTCAGGATGATGCAGTCACCCGTGCGCACGTAATCGATTTCCTGAGCGTCGGCGCCTACAGATTCGATGGCCGAAGTCCAGTTGTCTGACGAGCCGGGCTCGGTGGAGTAAGTCCAGTTGGTCACGTTGTCAACAGGCAGTGTGATGGTGCCTTTTGCACAGGAGAGAAGCAGATTGCCGTCAGCCACTGAGGCCTCCATGTCACTTTCAATAGCCACGGTGGTCACGCTGCGGTCAGGGTGGTTGATAACCACACTCCTGTATTGCGCGCCCACAGCATGTGATGCGCCGAAAAGAGCAAAAGCCGAGGCAAGCGCGAGGATAGTCTTTTTCATGATTGGTATATAAAATTAAAAATGATATTTCAAAATGATAACCGAGTGCAAAAATAGTTAATATGGGGCGAGTTGCAAACTCTGATCCAAAAAAAGTTGAAAATAGCAAACGAATTTGTTATTTTTGTAGCTGAATGACTTCTGACATACTACCACATATTATCGGAATTATTCCGGCACGCTACGCCTCGACACGCCTGCCCGGCAAGCCGCTGGCACTGATAGCCGGACGGCCAATGATCGAGCATGTCTACCGCCGCGCACAGGAAGCCCTTTCAGAAGTGTATGTGGCTACTGACCACAAACTTGTGGCCGACGCCGTGCGCAGTTTCGGCGGCCGCGTGATCATGACCTCCCCACTGCTGCGCTCGGGCACCGAACGCTGCGAGGCGGCCGTCAGCCAAAGCGCCATTTCGGCCGACGCCATTGTCAATATCCAGGGCGACGAACCTCTGATTGACCCCGACGACATCCGCCTGGTATGCCGCATGCTCCGTGAAGATCCGGAGGCAATAGCCACCCTTGCGAGAGTCTATGACCCTCAGACCGACGGCTTCGGCGCCCTTGAGTCGAAGAGCCATGTCAAGGTGGTCACTGACCTCAGGATGAATGTCATGTATTTCAGCCGCGCCGTCATACCCTTTGTCCGCGACAAGTCCGACGGCCCGGCCCCGCGCTACCTCCTCCACAGCGGCATCTACGGCTTCACCACCGAAATGCTCCGCAGCATCGCCCGCCTCGCCCCCTCCCCGCTCGAGCAGGCCGAAAACCTCGAGCAGCTGCGATGGATGGAACACGGCATGAGAATACGCGTAGGGCTAACCCCTAACCGCAGTATTTCGGTCGACACCCCCGATGATATCGCTCTGGTTGAAGAGCGTCTCAAACAGATGCAGTAGATAATATTTTGAACTTTAATGATAGATATGAACGATGAATTCAGAGCAATAGCGCCGCCGATAAAGCGGATGGAGGCCATCGCGATCCCCGAAGTTGAGACCTTAGGCCTCCCGAACGGCGCCATGCTCCACATCTACAATAACACTGACAACGACTTCAGCCACATCACCGTGCTCACTCCGGGCGGACAGGCCGAAAGCCGCACCCCTGGCATCTCGGCCCTCCGGTCAATGATGATGCGCGAGGGCACCGCCGATTACAGCGGCGAGGAGATTGCCGCCATCCTCGACTATAACGGCGCATGGATAAAAAACGGCGTCCACCCGCACCATACGCTCACCGGTATGTTCTCGCTCAACTCGCGGCTTGAAAAGGTGCTCCCCGCCATGGTCTCGCTGACCATGCGGGCCGACTTCCCCGAGGAGGCCCTGAAAGTGCGACGCGACATGCTGGCGCAGAACATCGCCGTGGCCATGGAGGATGTCAGTTTCATAGCCGGCTGTGACAGCGATTGCCTGATAATGGGCGCCTCTCACCCGCTCGCAGCCATCGACACCCCGCAGTCAATAAGCGAGATAACCCGCCACGACCTGCTGCGGTTCAACGACGCCTTCACCGCCACCGAGGGGATGCACATATTCCTCTGCGGCAACATTACCCCCGACATACGCGCCATGGTCACCGAAGCCTTCGGAGCCCTTCCGCGCCGCTCGGGCAAACCTATGCTCATCAGCCCATTCGAGGCCGCCCCGGCCGGCAGCGAGGAGCGCAAACGCAGACCCGGGGCCGCCCAGAGCTCCGTGATGCTGACCCTCCCCGCCATAGGCCGCAGCCATCCCGACTATCTTCCCCTTCACCTCACGGTAGCCGCCCTCGGAGGATATTTCGGCAGCCGCCTTATGACCAACATCCGCGAGGAAAAAGGACTCACCTACGGCATCAGCGCCTCCCTGATGGGATATATCGATGGCGCCTACATTCAGATAAGCGCCGACACTGACAACCGCCACGTCGACAGCCTGATCCGCGAGGTGCGCCACGAACTCAGGCGAATGGCCTCCGAGCCGCCCCGCGGCGAGGAGCTCGAACGCCTCCGCCAGCATGCCCTTTCGGCCCAGGCCACCACGCTCGACTCACCCCTGAGCATCATCGACCATTACGTCACAGCCGTGGTGTCAGGCATGCCCGACGGCTATTTCAACGCCCGCCAGAAAACCATCGAAGCCCTCACATCCGAAAAACTGGCTGAAATGGCCGAGCGTTACCTCACGGTCGACAACCTGCGCACCGCCATAGCAGGCGACTGAGCATCATTAACATTTATTGTATATTTCCTGTGGCAGCAGGTTGAAAAAGACAATTATTTTTACGAACTTTGCAGTCTGAAATAACACTAATCAAACCATTAAAGATAAACCAAATGAAGAAAAGCGCTTTGCAGATAGCCCGCGCGGCTTACCAGCCCAAGCTCCCGGTATCGCTTACCGGCGCAGTGCTGGCAATTGAAGGCGAGCCCACACAGTCAGTGGCTGACCAGGAGGAAATCAAAAAGCTGTTTCCCAACACTTACGGCCTCCCCGAACTCCGTTTTGAAAAGAATCCCAACCCCGCAGTAGGCAAGCCTATCAATGTAGGTGTGATCCTTTCAGGCGGTCAGGCCCCCGGCGGACACAATGTGATATGCGGTCTCTTCGACGGTATCAAGAAAATCAATAAAGACAGCCGCCTCTTTGGCTTCCTCATGGGCCCCGGCGGTCTTGTTGACCACAACTATAAGGAACTTACAGCCGACATCATCGACGAATACCGCAACACCGGCGGCTTCGACATCATCGGCTCGGGCCGTACCAAACTCGAAAAAGAGGACCAGTTTGAAAAAGGCCTCCGGATCCTCAAGGAACTCGACATCACAGCCCTCGTGATCATCGGCGGCGACGACTCCAACACCAATGCCGCCGTGCTCGCCGAATACTACAAGAAGATCGGCGCAGGCGTACAGGTGATCGGATGCCCCAAGACCATCGACGGCGACCTCAAGAACGAGGTCATCGAAGCATCATTCGGCTTCGACACCGCCACCAAAGTTTACTCCGAACTCATCGGCAACATCCAGCGTGACTGCTTCTCGGCCAAGAAATACTGGCACTTCATCAAGCTCATGGGCCGCTCGGCATCACACATCGCCCTCGAATGTGCCCTCCAGACCCAGCCCAACGTCTGCATCGTCAGCGAAGAGGTCGAGGCCAAGAATCAGACTCTTCAGGACGTTGTCAACTACATCGCCGACATCGTGGCCAAACGCGCCGAACAGGGCAATAACTTCGGCACCGTGCTCATCCCCGAAGGCCTCATCGAGTTCATTCCCGCAATGAAGAACCTCATCGCCGAGCTCAACGACCTTCTGGCCCACACCCCCGAATTCCCGACCTGGACCGCCGCCGAGCAGCGTAAGTTCGTGCTCGAGCACCTCAGCCAGAACAGCGCCACAGTCTATGCTTCACTTCCCGAAGGCGTGGCCCGTCAGCTCACCCTTGACCGCGACCCCCACGGCAACGTGCAGGTATCGCTCATCGAAACCGAGAAACTCCTCAGCGAGATGGTAGGCAACCGCCTCAAAGAGATGGCCGCCGAAGGCAAATACGTCGGCAAATTCTCGCCCCTCCACCACTTCTTCGGCTATGAAGGCCGCTGCGCAGCTCCCTCGAACTTCGACGCCGACTACTGCTATGCCCTCGGCTACAACGCTGCCTGCCTCATCAACGCAGGCGTGACCGGCTACATGTCGAGCCTCCGCAACCTCACCAAGCCCTCCGTACAGTGGCTCGCCGGCGGCATACCCATCACCATGATGTTCAACATGGAGCGTCGCCACGGCGAAATGAAACCCGTGATCCAGAAGGCTCTCGTCAACCTCGACGGCACCCCCTTCCAGCGCTTCGTGGCCAAACGCGGCGACTGGGCTCTCAACACCCAGTATGTGTTCCCCGGCCCGATCCAGTATTTCGGCCCCTCCGAAGTATGCGATCAGTGCACCGCCACACTCCGCTACGAACACCTCGACAAGTAATTCCACACTGACCATATACAAGGGCCTATTGCCTTTGAATATTCAATCCTAACTCAACAGCTTGCATCAGCTCCGACGGTTCCGCCGTTCGGAGCTGATTATTTTACACCTTATTATATAAAGTAAATCGAAATATTTTACGGATGGTTGATAAAAAATCGGGTCAAAAATTGTATCTCGCTTCGAAATAGACTAACTTTGTAGTCCGTTATGAAATACGGTTTTGACAACGAGAAATATCTCAAAATTCAGTCCGAGCACATCAAAGAGCGGATAGCTCAGTTCGGCAACAAACTATACCTTGAACTTGGCGGGAAACTTTTCGACGACTATCATGCCAGCCGTGTGCTGCCCGGCTTTCAGCCTGACAGCAAGCTCCGCATGCTCTCGCAGCTGAGTGACCACGCCGAGATAGTGATTGTGATCAGCGCCCTCGACATCGAAAAAAACAAGGTGCGCAATGACCTCGGCATCACCTACGACATGGACGTGCTGCGCCTGCGCGAAGCCTTCATGGACCGCGGATTTCTGGTGAGCTCCGTGGTGGTGACCCATTACAACGGCCAGAGTTCGGCCGATGCCTTCCGCGAGCGACTTCACCGCATGGGCATCCGCACATACTGCCACTACACCATCGACGGCTACCCCACCAACGTGGCCCTCATTGACTCCGACCAGGGCTTCGGCAAGAACGACTACGTGGAGACCACCCGCCCGCTGGTCATCGTCACGGCCCCCGGCCCCGGCAGCGGCAAGATGGCCGTGTGTCTCAGCCAGCTCTACAACGAGCACAAGCGCGGCATCCGTGCCGGATACGCCAAATTCGAGACATTTCCCGTGTGGAGCCTTCCGCTCAAACACCCCGTCAACATAGCCTACGAGGCTGCCACCGCCGACCTCAACGACGTCAACATGATCGACCCCTTCCACCTTGAGGCCTACGGCAAGACCGCCATCAACTACAACCGCGATATCGAGATTTTCCCGGTGCTCAACGCCCTTTTCGAGGGCATATACGGCGAGAATCCCTATAAGTCGCCCACCGACATGGGCGTCAACATGGTTGGCTTCTGCATAAACGATGACGAAGTGTGCCGCGAAGCCTCGAAAAATGAGATCATCCGCCGCTACTACACCGCCCTCAACCGCCTGGCCCAGGGCGAAGGCAACGACAGCGAGGTCAACAAGATAAAGCTTCTGTTCAACCAGGCCAAAATCGACCTGTCCTACCGCCGCTCAACCGTGGCCGCCAAAGAGCGCGCCGCCAGAAGCGGACTGCCCTGCTCGGCCATAGAGCTTAATGACGGCACCATTATCACCGCCGAATCATCAGACCTTCTCGGCCCGAGCGCAGCGCTGATACTCAACGCCATAAAGCACCTTGCCGGCATAGAGCACTCCGTGAAACTCATCCCCCAGTATATGATCGAGCCGATCCAGCACACCAAGACCACCTACCTGCGCAGCATCAACCCGCGGCTGCACACTGACGAAGTGCTCGTGGCCCTCTCGGTAGTCTCCACCCACGACGAGAACTGCCGCCGCGCCCTCGAGAAACTGCCCGAGCTCAATGGCTGCCAGGCCCATTCCACAGTGATGCTTGGCGAAGTAGACCATAAGATATTCAAGAAACTCGGCGTAGGCCTCACCTGCGACCCTCAGAAGAAAATCCGCAAGAAAGCACTTCATTAAAAAATCACCTTTTATAGTCAATTTCTCATTTTTGTAATAAAATTGTTGCATCGGTGACATATTATACTTACCTTTGTGGCAATTCAATTACAAAATCACTCTTTATCACTAACATACCATGTCGACAGTAAACATTCCGCCGTTGAAATTTCGCCCCATACTGAAGTCAGCGATCTGGGGCGGCGAGAAAATTGCACCGTTCAAAAACATCGTTACCGACCAGAAACAAATAGGGGAAAGCTGGGAAATATCGGGCGTCAAAGGCAATGAATCAATCGTGGCCAACGGACCTGACGAAGGTCTCACCCTCACCCAGATGATCGAGAAATATGGTGCCGCACTCGTAGGGGAGAACAACTTCAAAAAATACGGAACCACATTCCCGCTGCTTATCAAAATCATTGACGCCGCCGGCGACCTCTCGCTTCAGGTGCATCCTGACGATGAACTCGCCATGAAACGCCACAACTCACTGGGCAAGACTGAAATGTGGTATATTGTCGACACCGAGCCTGATGCCATCATCTGCGCCGGCCTCGCCAAGCCCGTCACCCCCGACGAATATGTGGCCAAAGTAGCTGACAATACCCTTATGGATGTTGTTGCTCACCACAAATCCCACCCGGGCGATGTATTCTTCCTCCCCGCCGGCCGCATCCACAGCATCGGCGCCGGCAACCTACTCGTTGAGGTGCAGGAGACATCTGACATCACTTACCGCATATACGACTTCGGCCGTGTCGACGCCAAGACAGGGAAGCCCCGTCAGCTGCATGTCGACGAAGCCAAGGACGCCATCGACTACACCATCTACCCCAGCTACGTCACCGAGCCAGGCGTTGACCTCGACGGCACCAGCGAACTCGTACACTGCTCTCACTTCGACGTTTACCGCCTCACCATCGACGGCAAGCGCGTGTTCTACTCCCACTCTGACAGCTTCACCGCCCTCACCTGCATCGACGGCGAATTCACCATCACCGATGACCGCGGAAACTCCGTCAGCCTCCGCAAAGGCGAGAGCGTACTGGTGCCTGCTATGGCCAAGAAAATCATCATGGAAGGCAAAGGCGTGATCATAGATGCAATGAACTAATCCCCGCAATCACCCGAGAGATCAATCCCGATCTTTCAACCTACAGTAATACATCGCCCGACGGCGCCGGCACAAAAGCCGGCGCCGTCAGCGCATTTTCGGCATGGAATTTGCGGGGATATTTGGGAGTTGGGGAAATTTTGGCTAACTTTGCGTTAGCGGCGGTGCGGGCTTTCACCACTATTAATAAACTGAGAATCCGACCGTTAGCTTCTTTCCAGCCGTTTGGTTCGGCGCTCAACCCGTCCCGACAGCCGGAGGTTAATGATTGTTGAACACGTCAGAATTGAACATATGAACTTAAGACATAAGAAATTATCTGTCAGCGTTTTGACCGCCACTTTGGTGGCCTGGGCCTGGATTTGCCCTTATGAAGCTTCGGCCGCACGGCCCAAAGCCAAGTCTAAGGCAAATGCCGAGGATGTGCTCCGGCAAGCCCGCGCGGCTTTTAACGAGTATGATTTTGACAATGCGGCCGAGCTGCTCGATGAGTATGAAGAGCTGATGAGCCGCAAGAAGGGCCGGGAGGCTCCCGAGGAGATCGAGCTTCTGCGGGAGCGCATTGACTTGGGCAGCAACATGATGACCCGAGTGGAACGAATTGCCGTGATTGACAGTTTCACGGTCGACAGCGCGGCGGTGACTGACGCCATCCGTCTGTCGGCGGCCGCCGGCAGCATCCGTCAGGCTTCGGCCGAAACGGCCACGAAAGTCAACGGCACTGTCTATATGACCGAGAACGGCCGGCGGCGCCTGTGGGGTATGCCGGGAGCCGGCGGCGAAGGCTCGCGCCTGGTGCAGTCGGTGCTTCTGAGCGACGGCTCGTGGGAACAGCCTGAGGAACTCGACGAAAATCTGAACCTTGGCGGCAATGCGGCCTATCCCTTCCTGATGAATGACGGCGTAACGCTCTATTATGCATCTGACGGCGAGGGTTCGCTGGGCGGCTATGACATCTTTATGGCCCGCAACAACGGCGACGGCTATCTCGCGCCGCAAAACGTAGGCATGCCTTATAACTCGCCGGCCAACGATTATCTGATGGCTATCGACGAGACCACCGGCGCCGGCTGGTGGGTGACAGACCGCAACGCCCCTAAGGGACGGCTGACGGTGTATATGTTCGTGCCGGAGGATGTGCGCCGCAATTATCCGGCCGACACCCCTGGCCTGACCTCGCTTGCCCGCCTCGACGACATCACGGCCACGCAGGCCGCCGATGCCGATTATTCATCCGTAATGCATGCCATAGCCCGGCTTAATCACCAGGAGGCGACCAAGACTGAGGATTTCCACTTTCTAATGCCCGACGGAAAAGTCTATACTTCGATGAATCAGCTTCATTCACAGTATGCTGTCGAAGCCATGGGATGGTATCTTGAGGCCAGGAAATCACTCGAAGATGTGCTCGCCGCGCTTAAGGATATGCGGCAGAGATATGCTGCGGGCGAAACATCGCTCAGCAATCAGATTTTAGAGGCCGAGAAAAAGGCCGAAAGGCTCCGCTGGAGAGTCAGGGACACTGCCAGCGCCGTGATTAGCGCCGAATCATAACGCCAACATTCCAAAATACCATAAAAATCCATGACCTCTTTTCTCATATCTCTTGCAATACTCGTAGGCGGCTACATAGTTTACGGTTTCATAGTCGACCGCATCATGGCCACCAGTTCCACGACCAGGATGCCGGCCATAGAGAAACGTGATGACGTCGACTTCCGGCCGATGGCGCCCTGGCGCGTGTTTCTGATCCAGTTTCTCAACATTGCCGGCATAGGCCCGATTTTCGGCGCCATAATGGGCATTATGTTCGGGCCGGCGGCCTTCCTCTGGATAGCTCTCGGCACGATATTCGCCGGCGGCGTCCATGATTTCTGCGCCGGAGTGATCTCGATCCGCATGGGAGGCGCCTCGCTACCCGAGACCGTAGGCCGCGAGCTCGGCACCGGCATCAAGCAGTTCATGCGCGCCTTTTCGGTTATTCTTCTGATATTCGTGGCCGCGGTGTTCGTCATCACCCCCGCCGGACTGCTGTCGGCCATGACTCCTGACTCGATGGACACCCTGTTCTGGATCATCTGCATCTTCGCTTACTATATGCTGGCCACCCTGCTGCCTATCGACAAGCTGATAGGCAACCTCTATCCGATATTCGGCTTCGCCCTGCTGTTTATGGCGGCCGGCATACTCGGGGTGATGCTCTTCTCGCCTGACGTGACGATACCAGTGAGCTTCGACCAGAGCTTCGCAAGCCGCATGGGCGACGTCAAGCCGGTGTTCCCGATGATGTTTGTCAGCATAGCCTGCGGAGCCATCTCGGGCTTCCATGCCACGCAGTCGCCCATGATGGCGCGCTGTCTGACCAACGAGAAGCTGGCGCGGCCGATATTCTACGGAGCCATGGTTGCCGAGGGCATCGTGGCGCTGATCTGGGCAGCGGCCGCCGTGGCCTTCACCGGAGGCTACGAGCAGCTGGCTGCCTATATGGCTGTCGACGGCCATAGCGCCGGCACTCTGGTGCATGACGTGTCGTTCGGCTGGCTCGGCGCCTTCGGCGGCGTTCTGGCAGTGCTCGGCGTAATAGCCGCTCCCATCACCACGGGCGACACCGCGCTCCGCAGCGCCCGCCTCACCGTGGCCGATCTCCTGCATGTGAGTCAGAAAGGGATAGGCCGACGGCTTATGGTGGCCGTGCCGATATTCGCCGTCACCGCCATAGTGATGAGCGTAGACTACCAGGTGCTATGGCGCTACTTCGCCTGGAGCAACCAGACACTTGCCGTGTTCACCCTCTGGACCGTCACCGTCTATCTTGCGCGCCGCGGCAAGCCCTATATCATCTCGCTCATCCCGGCCATGTTCATGACAGCCGTGTGCTCCACTTATCTGCTTGTGGCGCCGACACCCGAAGGGTTCGGCCTTGACCACACCCTGGCCGTAAGCATCGGAGCGACAGTGTCGCTGCTGGTCACCGCCATGTTTTTCTACTCCAAGAGCCGCCTTTCGGCTCCGGAATCCGAACTTTCACCTGAATTATGGACCTGATACAACAGATAGGCTCCTCGAAGCTATATAACTTTCATTCCCACACCCAGTTCTGCGACGGCCGCGACGTGATGTGCCGGTTTGCCGAGGCGGCATGCGCCGCCGGATTCACCGACTACGGCTTCTCGCCCCATTCGCCCGTGCCCATAGAATCGCCGTGCAACATGACTATGGACTCCGTGCCGCTCTATATCGATGAGGCCATGCGCCTGCGCCGGCTATACCGTGACCGCATGCGCATCTACATATCCATGGAGATCGACTTTCTCGGCAAGGAGTGGGGGCCCTCGCACCCCTACTTCGACTCGCTGCCGCTCGACTACCGCATCGGCTCGGTCCATTTCATCAAGTCGCAGGACGGAGTGCCGGTGGATATCGACGGCCGCTACGACAACTTCCGCCTCAAGATGCATGACTATTTCCATGACGATATCCGCTACGTGGTCGACACATTCTTCGATGCCTCGATGGAGATGGTCGAGCTCGGAGGGTTCGACATCATCGGCCACCTCGACAAGATAGGACATAACGCCGGCCATTACTCGCCCGGCATAGAGAAAGAGGAGTGGTATCAGAGCCATGTGAGCCGGCTCATTGACGCCGTGCTGGCCCGCGACCTCATCATCGAGATCAACACCAAGGCATGGGAGGAGCATCACCGCTTTTTCCCCGCCACCCGCCACTGGCGCCGTCTGCTTGACGGAGGCGCCCGCATCATAGTGAACAGCGACGCCCACCGCCCCGAGCTCATCAACGCCTCGCGGCCCCTGGCCCTCAGCCTGCTCGAGTCGCTGAAATAACCCAAACATCATTCTGACCGTGGAGGAATATCTGACATTACTCAATGACCAGCAGCGTGACGCCGTGGTCTACACCGACGGTCCGGAGCTGGTGATCGCCGGCGCCGGCTCGGGCAAGACACGTGTGCTCACCTACAAGATAGTGCACCTGCTCAACCATGGCTACGAGCCGTGGCGCATCATGGCGCTCACCTTTACCAACAAAGCCGCCCGCGAGATGAAGGAGCGCATAGAGCAGCTCGTGGGACCCCGCACCGCCTCAAGCCTCTGGATGGGCACCTTCCACTCGCTGTTTCTGCGCATACTGCGCCGCAATTCTGACCGCATAGGCTTCAAGCCCAACTTTACCATCTACGACACCGCCGACAGCAAATCGCTCGTCAAGTCCATAATCAAGGACATGGATCTCGACGACAAGATATACAAACCGTCAGCCGTCCTCTCGGCCATCTCATGGGCCAAAAACCACCTCGTGGGCCCAGAGCAGTATGCACAGTCAAAGGATATTATCGAGGCCGACACCCGCGCCCGCCGTCCGCTGATCCATGTCATCTACCGCCGCTACCGCGACCGCTGCGTCACCGCCGGGGCCATGGACTTCGACGACCTGCTCTACTACACCAACATACTGCTCCGCGACAATCCCGACATACTTCACCACTATCAGGAGTATTTCCGCTATATCCTTGTCGACGAGTATCAGGACACCAACTTCGCCCAGCATGTGATTGTGTCGCAGCTCTGCCGCATGCAACCCCACCTGTGTGTGGTGGGCGACGACGCCCAGAGCATCTACTCGTTCCGCGGCGCAAACATCAGCAATATCCTCAATCTCAAGAACGCCTATCCTACTCTGACCACATTCAAGCTTGAGCAGAACTACCGTTCAACACAAAACATCATCAACGCGGCCAACTCGCTGATTGACAAAAACACCCAGCAGATCAAGAAAAACGTGTTCTCGCTCGGCGACAAGGGGTCGCGCATCGAGGTAAGCCAGAGCTACTCCGATTTCGAGGAGGGCTACCTCGTGGCCAACCGCATTTCGCAGGTGAAAATGCGCTCGAAGGATTCCTACGAGGATTTCGCCATACTTTACCGCACCAACGCCCAGAGCCGTGTGCTCGAGGAGTCGCTTCGCAAACGCAATATCCCTTACCGCATCTACGGCGGTCTTTCGTTCTACTCGCGCAAGGAGGTCAAGGACGCGATAGCTTATTTCCGCATGGCCGTCAACCCCGACGACGACGAGGCCCTGCGCCGCATCATCAACTATCCGGCGCGCGGCATCGGCGAGACCACCGTCAACAGGCTCGTTCGCGCCGCCATTGAATCCAACCGCAGCATCTGGCAGGTTATATGTCTGCTCGGTACCGAAAATCCCGGCCTCAACTCGGCCGCACTGCGCAAACTCGACGACTTCCGGGCCATGATACAGTCATTTATCGACGCCAACGCCCGCGGCGAGGACGCCGAACAGCTGGCCACCCGCATCATCGGTACATCGCGCCTGCTCACAGTGCTTCTGACTGACAATACTCCCGAGAACCTGTCGAAACAGGAGAATATCAACGAGCTCATAGCCGGCGTCAAGGAGTTTAAGAGCAATCGGGCCGAAGAGGGCAACGACGACATATCACTGGCCGCCTTCCTCGGCGAGGTGTCGCTGGCCACCGACCAGGACCAGCAGGACGACGACGGCCAGGCCTCGGAGCGCGTGACGCTGATGACAGTCCATGCCGCCAAAGGACTGGAATTCAACAATGTGTTTATCGTAGGCGTGGAGGACGACCTCTTTCCTTCGGCCATGGCCAAGAACTCCGTACAGGAGATCGAGGAGGAACGACGGCTGCTTTATGTGGCCATCACCCGAGCCAAAAATTTCTGCATGATGAGCTACGCCACATCGCGTTACCGCAACGGCCAGACAGCGCAGACCACCCCGTCGCCCTTCCTGCGCGACATTGACCCTCAGTATCTCAAACTCACCTCCGGATCTTCACTCTCGGGCTATACGGCCCCTTCCTTCTCGTCATATCAGAAATCATACCATACACCCGGCGCCGGCATACCGCTGACTCCCAAGCCGGTGCCCGGCTCGGCCGGAACCGCCCGGCCCGTCCCCTCGCCCGGCGCACATCCCGCTCACAGGCCCGACACTCCGGTGACCGAGCCATCGAAAGCCGGCGGCATCCATCAGGCCGCGGAACTCGCGAAAGGCATGATGATAGAACACTCGCGCTTCGGCAAAGGAGTGATAACGCTTGTTGACACCACCAACCCCGACGCCCGCATAACCGTTGACTTCGAAAACACCGGTCAGCGTGTGCTGCTGCTCAAATTCGCCCGCTTCACCATCCTCTAACCCCCTCACCCCGGTAATGAAAGAATCCGAAATACCCACCCCCTTCTATATAGTCTACGAGGAAAAACTGCGCCGCAACCTCGAGCTCATCGACAGTGTGCGCCGCCGCTCCGGAGCCGAAATCATCATGGCCTTCAAGGCCAACGCCCTCTGGCGCACATTCCACATAATCCGCGACTACGGCTTCAAGTTCACGGCCTCATCGCTCAATGAGCTTCAGCTCGGCTGCAAGCATCTCTGCACCAAGGCCCACAGCTACTGCCCGGCCTACACTGACACAACAATCGACGAGTTTCTGAGCGGCTCGTCACACATCACATTCAATTCGCTCAGCCAGTTTGAGCGCTTCGGCCGCAGGGCCCTCGAAGCAGGGGTGTCGCCCGGTCTGAGGGTCAACCCGCAGTGCTCGGTCATCGAGACCGACATATACAATCCGGCCCTTCCCGGCTCGCGCTTCGGCGTGACCGCCGACATGATAGGCGAGCGCCTTCCCGAGGGACTCGAAGGACTTCATTTCCATGCCCTCTGCGAATCGTCGGCCGACGATCTGGAGCGTGTGCTCGAGGCCTTCGAACAGCAGTTCGGCAAGTATCTCGACTCGGTAAAATGGGTCAACATGGGCGGAGGCCATCTGATGACCCGCCAGGGGTATGACACCGACAAACTTGTGGAGACCCTCACGGGATTCCGTCGCCGTCACCCCAATCTTAAGGTGATCCTCGAGCCCGGCAGCGCCTTCACCTGGCGCACCGGCGACCTGATAACCTCCGTGGTCGACATCGTGGAAAACCAGGGCATCAGCACCGCCATCATCGACGCCTCCTTCGCCTGCCACATGCCCGACTGCCTTGAGATGCCTTACAAACCCGCCATCACCGGATCGCTCGAGCCTGACGGATCGCTCCCCGCCTACCGCATGGGCGGCAATTCCTGCCTCAGCGGCGACTATGTGGGCTCCTGGAGCTTTGCCGAGCCGCTCAAGCCCGGACAGCGCCTCCGCTTCGAGGACATGAACCATTACACCACCGTGAAAACCAATATGTTTAACGGAATTCAGCATCCCGCGATAGTGTTCTGCGACTCAAAGGGCGACTGCACCTACCTGCGCCGCTTCACATTCGAGGACTATGAATCCCGCATGAGCTGACACCGATCATCTGACTCCATCCCACCACCATATCCCTATGCCAGAATATTCAGTAATAGTGCCTGTCTACAACCGCCGCGACGAAGTCAGCGATCTGCTCGCAAGCCTTGCACGGCAGAGTTTCCGTGACTTTGAGGTAATCCTCGTGGAGGACGGTTCAACCGACCCTTGCGAGGATATAGCCCGCGATTATCAGGGTCGTCTCGACGTGAAATACTTCTATAAGGCCAACGACGGCCGCTCGATAGCCCGCAACTACGGCATCGACCGCTCATCGGGACGTTACCTCGTGTTTTTCGACTCTGACTGCGTGATTCCCGACGACTATTTCGCCAAGCTCCACAAGAGCCTGGGCGAGAAGCCGCTCGACTGCTTCGGAGGCCCCGACGCAGCCCATTCCTCCTTCACCCCGACCCAGAAGGCCATCAGCTTCGCCATGACCTCGTTTCTCACCACCGGAGGCATACGCGGCGGCAAGACGAGCATGGAGAAGTTCGTGCCCCGCTCGTTCAACATGGGCTACTCGCGCGAGGTCTACGACCGGGTGGGCGGCTTCCGCGAGATGTTCTCGGAGGATATCGACATGAGCACCCGCATCCGTCAGGCCGGCTTCAGCATAGGGCTTATCCGCGAAGCCGGCGTCTATCACAAGCGCCGCGTCAATTTCAGGAAATTCTGGCGTCAGGTGCATGTGTTCGGCATGTCACGCATCACCCTCAAACTCCTCTATCCCGATTCGCTAAAAATAGTCCATACACTGCCGGCTCTGGCCGTCATCACAGGTCTGATACTCGTGGCACTTGGCATCTTCGTGTCGCCATGGTGGCTGCTGCCTCTGGGCATCTATCTCGTGGCCCTCTTTGCCGCCGCTGTCGCCGCTACCCGCTCGCTCAGGATAGCTCTGCTTGCCGTGCCCGCCTCAGTGGTGCAGATCACAGGCTACGGCACCGGCTTCATCCGCGCCTGGTTCAGCAAGATACTGCTGCGCCGCGGCCGCGACATCAATCAGGAGATAGCAATGCGTAAAGGCAAATAGCAATGGCTGAAAAGGAACACACCGGCGTACGCATCGCCGACCTCTGCGACGATGAGAAACCCCGCGAGAAAGCTCTCGCGCACGGCATCCGCACCCTCTCCGACATCGAACTGCTGGCGCTGCTTCTGGGAGGCGGAGTTCCCGGCAAATCGGTAATAGAGCTCAGCCGCGAGCTTTACACCAGCTGCGACAAATCGCTGAGCGCCATCGCTGCCATGAGCATCCGCGACATGTGTAAGCGCTACCACGGCATCGGCCCGGCCAAGGCCATAACCATTGCCGCCGCACTTGAACTCGGTGCGCGCCGCAAGGATATCACCCCTTCCAAAAAGCCGAAGATAGTGACGTCAAAGGACGCCTACGAGTATCTGCGCGGCCACGTCGAGAATCTGGCTTACGAAGAATTCTGGGTGCTGATGCTTCAGCGAGCCGGCCAGGTGACAGGCTGCGAATGTGTGAGCCGCGGAGGCACCGCCGCCACCGTAGTAGAGCCCAAGATGGTGTTCAAGCATGCCATTGACCAGATGGCATCGTCCATCATCGTGGCTCACAACCATCCCTCGGGCAATCTCGTTCCCTCAGCTCCTGACGACATGCTCACGCGCAAGCTCAGCGAATCCGGCAAGATGCTCGAAATCCCGGTTCTGGACCACCTGATAATAGGCCCCGAAGGCTTCTACTCCTACGCTGACAACGGCAAGCTCACCTGACCCCGCGGAAGGATCAGCCGCAGTGGAAGTAGCGGCTGACCAATTCTTTCATTTTTTCTTCGTCGGTACGGGCGGTCTCGTCGCCGGCGAAGGTGCGGAGCTTCGCTATTATGTCGTTGATCAGACGGGGAGAGAACACGTGACGATCCTCGAAGCTGCCGCGCATCTCCTCCATGCAGCCGGCGCTTTCGGCGCATGATGCGGGAAGATGGTCGAGCTTCTCGAGACGGGCTGCGTTCTCGGGACGGTGAATGTCGACATCAACATAGGTATCGCGGGCTATCTCGAGAGCATTATCAAGTTCGAAACCTATGCGGCAGGCCACGGCCAGTGCAGCCATGAGCAGGTAGACGTCGGCCGAGGCGTCGGCCGAACGTATCTCCACGGTCTGCTTGTCGACGGAGCGCCCGGCGCCTGAGGCCGATGAGCCGGGATTGACGATGGCACACATGTCGAGTTCGGTAGTCCAGCCCAGGGGCACACGTACCAGCACAGAGCGGTTTCGGTCGCCCCAGCACACATTGGTGGGAGCCTCCTGATGGGGCACAAGACGGAAATAGGATGTGGGATTGGTGTTGCCCACGGCCGTGATGGCGGGGGCGAGTTTCATCAGTCCGGCAATGCCGCGCAGGGCGTACTCGCTGAGTCTGCGGTCCGGGCCGAGCATTACGTTGGCGCCGCTCACGGGATCAACGAAGCGCATGTGGATATGCAGTCCCGAGCCGGCCTTTCCGGTGGTGATCTTCGGAGCAAATGTCACGTTGAAGCCCTCGCGGTGAGCAAGGTTGCGGATAACCCATTTCGCGAGCATGAGCTGGTCGGCGGCCGAGGAAGCTTCGACGGGCAGGAATTCAATCTCGTTCTGCTCATAGATCATGCCGTCGGCGGCGGTGAAGTTACCCACCTCGGAATGGCCGTATTTGATGCGGCCTCCGGTCTGAGCTATGTAGTTCATGCATAGGGTGCGGAAATCGCCGGTCTTGGTGTAGGGGGCCGATTCGTGGTAGCCCCGCTGGTCTGTGGCCGGGAAAGTGCCGTCGTCGGGGGTGATGACATAATATTCGAGCTCGCCCATACACTGGAATTCGAGACCTGTCACCTCGCGGAACTCCCGGCAGGCTTTGCGGAGAGTATATTCCGGCGAACTTTCGAGCGGATGTCCGTCCTTGTCAAAGAAGGTACAGAGCATCGTGACGGTAGCTATCTCGGCAAACGGGTCAAGGAAGGCCGTCGAGAAGCGGGGTATCACATAGAGGTCGCTGTTGCCCGGCTCGATATGCGAGAAGAGCGATGAGCCGTCGACACGCTCGCCGAACGACAGGATGGTGTCGAGATATGCGGCGTCGTTGATCACGAAGTTGAGCGTCTTGAGTCGGCCGTCGCCTGCGGGATACATGAAGTTGATCATCTCGATGTCCATCGAGGTGCAGTAGTCGATGATGTCCTGCTTGGTGAATGACGCGGCGGGTTTGCCGAGGGTGGTCACGAGATGATTCTTATTGAGAGCTATATTTCTGTCAGTATTCTTGTCCATAATAAAACCGTTAGTTTCCTTCAAAGTTAAGAGAATCGATAATCTGAAGAGCCTTGTCGAGATCGCGGCGGCGCACCATCAGGCGGAGGCCTCCGAGCGAACTGTTGCCGATGGGGTAAATGCGCGAGAAGAGCTCGTTGTCAATCACGCACATTATGCCTTCCTGATTAAGGGCGGCTTCGGCGATATGCGCTTCGGCATCGGAATAGAATTCGCGCGCCAGCACCACATTGTCCTGATTCTTGTCATAAGTTACTCCCATGGCGGTATCAAGTTTAAAGTTTAAGTTATATGATGACCTTATTAGAGAATAAAAAGGGACTACTCGCATAGTCCCTTTTTATGAGTTTCCAATAGGTACAATTTCTAAGGTAAAAAAGATTGTGTTAGGTTTACGCTGCAAAGATACCCCTAAAAATCGGGGGAGTGCAAATAATTTAATATGTTATGCAACATTGTTTTTTACAACCAATCGCAAGTCAATCTTCATAATATTTTACACGTCAGTCACTTATAACAAACAATCCACGAAATGCGCACCTGTTAAGAATGGTTAAACAACCGAATGTTCGCCCGTTTCCATGGAGCGTAGGGAAAAAGTGAGCCCGTCAAACACTCCGTAGGTCATAAGCCGGAAGCCGTCGCCGAGAATGAATAACCGTGCGCCGGAGGGCAGAGTATAGTCGGCGGTGACGTGGCGATGACCGAACACGAAGTAATCCACCGGGCCATGGGATGCCTCGTAGCCGACGGCGAATTTCACCAGCGGATCATCGGAGGTAAGCTGCTCCACAGGCTCCGGGCTGCCATGCAGGCGGCTGTGGCGGCTCCAGCGGTGGGCGAAGCCAACGGTCCAGCGAGGATGAATGGCTGCATAGAGCCACTGGGCGAAGCGGCAGCGGAACACCTTGCGGAGCATGCGGTAGGAGCGGCGCAGCTCCCCTACCCCGTCACCGTGCTCCATCACGAAGCGGCGGCCGTCAATGTCGCACTGGAGTATGCCGTCATGCACCGTCAGACCTATCTCGCGGGGGAGATAGTCGAAAATCCAGATGTCGTGGTTGCCTTTGAGCCAGATGATTTCCACACCGCTGTCGGCCAGGCGGGCGAGGGCGCCGAAAAAGCGCACATAGCCTCGGGGCACCACCGTGCGGTATTCATACCAGTAGTCCAGCACATCGCCGAGCAGGTAGATGGCCTTGGCCGTGGGCGCGATGCTGTCAAGCCAGGCCACGAGGCGGCGCTCATGATCGTGAGTGTCGCCGATGTAGCCTGCTCCGATATGGAGGTCGCTGATGAAATATGTCAGTGTGCGCCCTTGAGCCATCGCCTTGACGTGAGGTTAGAGGAATCCGAGTTCAAGCTTGGCCTCCTCGGTCATCATATCCTTGTTCCATTCGGGCTCGAACACTATATTGATATCCACCGAGTTGAGGCCTTCTATACTTTCGAGTTTCATGCGGATATCCTCCACTATAAAGTCGGCGGCCGGACAGTTGGGGGCGGTCAGGGTCATGTCGAGATGGAGATTGGCGTCATCGTCGATGTCGATTTTATAGATGAGGCCGAGACTGTAGACGTCGACCGGTATTTCGGGGTCGTAGACGGTGCGGAGCATCATCACGACGCGCTCTTCGAGCTGAAGTTTCTGCTGCTGTGTAATCATAACATTACAAAGGTAGTGATTTTCCCTAAAAAACAAAAACTCCCGCACAGATGTATATGCGGGAGTTATATCGGAAAGCGGTTAATCACACGAGGTGGGCAACAAGTTCCTCGCGGTCGCCGGGCAGGAGATCGATCACGGGGATCTCAATCATGGTGTAGGCGCCGGGGCGCTGAATCATGGCGGCACGGGCCGCACCTACAAGGATCTGCGCCGTGAGGGCGGGATTGTTGATTGACATGTTGAACTCGAAGCGCTGGTTCTGTGTGGAGCCACTCACGCCTTTACGCACCATGTTGACTCCGTGGCCCATATCCTTGACCTCATCCACCGATTTGACGGCCATCACATGGGTCTCGTCGGAAGCGAAGTAGGGGTCGGCTTTCACGGCAGCAGCAACATCCTCGAGCCTGGCGCCGGGCTCAAGCTCAACATACACCATGCGGCGATGGATGCCGGTGCCGAGGGGAATGGTCATCGAGAGGGCGTTTTTGACGCCGGGTTTCGATTTGACGCACACGGTGTGGCCCATCGACATGCCGGGGCCGAAGTTGGTGTAGGTGATGCCCTTGGGCGCTGCGGCCTGAAGAAGAGTGCGCACCACCGAGTCACTTCCCGGATCCCAGCCGGCCGAGATCACGGCCACCTTGCCGTGCTCGCGGGCAATGGCTCCGAGGTTGCGGCGAAGGGCGGGAATGGAGGTGTGGATGTCGAATGAGTCAACGGTGTTGATGCCGAGAGCCAGATATTCCGAGGCATATTTCTCAACCTCACGGGTGGGGGTGCAGAGAATTGCCACATCTACCGGTCCGAGGTCACGGATGTCGGTCACCACTTTGTAGGGGGCGAGTTCGGCGGGGATGTCGGACACCGAGCGGCGCACCACGCCGGCCACCTCGAAATCGGGGGCGGCGAGCAGCGCGTCGAGCACAAAGTGGCCGATATTGCCGTAGCCTACTATCGCAGCTTTGATCTTGTTCATTGGCAGAAAAAACTGACGTTAAGTGAATTATGTAATTAGAGCTTTGATACTATATCTTCGGTGTCGCGGGCTATCATGAGTTCCTCGTCGGTGGGAATTACCACTACCTTCACGCGAGATGAAGGTCTGGATATGAGGGTCTCGGTACCGCGGGTACGGGCGTTGAGTTCGGTGTCGAGTTCCACGCCAATGAAACCGAGGGGAGCGCACACGTTCTCGCGCACACCTGTCTGATTCTCGCCTACGCCGCCTGTGAACACGATCACGTCAAGGCCGCCCATCTCGGCTGCGTATGCGCCGATGTATTTGAGGATGCGCTGCTCATACATGTCAAGGGCAAGTTTGGCGCGGGGGTTGCCCTCCTTTACGGCAGCCTCGATCTCGCGCATGTCGTTCGACAGGCCGCTGACGCCGGCCACACCGCTCTGCTTGTTGATGATGTCCTGCATCTGCTGCACGGTGAGGTTATGCTTGGTCATGAGGAATGTGAGCGCACCGGGATCCACATCACCCACGCGGGTGCCCATCATGAGGCCTTCGGTTGGGGTGAGACCCATAGAGGTGTCGACGCTCTTGCCGTTGAGCACAGCTGTGATGGAGCCGCCGTTGCCTATGTGGCAGGTCACCATTTTGCAGTTGCCGAGGTCAATGCCGAGGAATTCGGCGGCACGCTGCGACACATAGCGGTGGCTGGTGCCGTGGAAGCCGTAGCGGCGCACACCGTCCTCCTTATAGTATTTGTAAGGAAGGGCATACATGTAGCTCTTGGCGGGCATGGTCTGATGGAAAGCGGTGTCGAACACAGCCACTTGGGGCACGTCGGGCATCAGCGACGATATGGCCTCTATGCCTGTGATGTTGGCGGGGTTGTGGAGCGGAGCCAGGTCATAGCAGTCCTTAACCTGCTGAATGACCTCGTCGGTGATCAGCACACTCTTGCTGAACTTCTCGGCGCCGTGAACCACGCGGTGACCTACGGCGTCGATCTCGCTGAAGCTCTTGATGCAGCCGGTTTCGGGCGAAGTGAGATTCTTGAGTATAGCCTCCACGGCCTGTTTGTGGTCGATGAGGCCAAGCTCGGTTATCACCTTCGAGCCGTCAGCGAGCTTGTATTTGAGGAATCCGTCGGGCAGACCGATTTTCTCTACGCCGCCTTCGGCCATGGTCGAGGCGGTGTCAGTGTTGATGAGTTTGTATTTCACAGAACTGCTGCCGCAGTTAAGCACAAGGATTTTCATATTTTCTGTATGTGATGATTGTTACTTTTTGAATTATTCCTCTGATTTGAGACCGATGGCCTGGTTGCAGGTGATGATGATGGTCTTGTAGATATCCTCGGGGAAGCAGCCGCGCGAGAGGTCGTTGACCGGAGCGGCGAGACCCTGGAGCACGGGACCCACGGCCTGTACGTTGCCGAGGCGCTGCACGAGTTTGTAAGCTATGTTGCCGACCTCGAGCGAGGGGAACACGAGCACGTTGGCGCGGCCGCTCAGCGGGCTGTTGGGGCTCTTGGTCTGAGCCACACCGGGCACAATGGCGGCGTCGGCCTGAAGCTCGCCGTCGACAATGAGGTTGGGAGCCATTTCGCGGACAATCCTGGTAGCCTCGATAACCTTGTCGACGCGTTCATTCCTGGCGCTGCCTTTGGTGGAGAAGCTGAGCAGGGCCACTCGGGGTTCGATGCCGGCGATGTCGCGGGCGGTCTGAGCGGCCGACACGGCTATCTGGGCGAGCTGTCGGGCATCGGGATCCGGGATTACGGCGCAGTCGGCAAACACGAGTATGCCGTTGGTGCCGAAGTTGACGCCTTCGGGCAGAAGCATGATGAAGGCGCCTGACACCACATCTATGCCGGGCTGAGTCTTGATTACCTGGAATGCGGCACGAAGCACATTACCGGTGGTGTTCATGGCGCCGGCCACCTGGCCGTCGGCATCGCCGGCTTTCACCATCAGGCAGCCGAGATAGAGCGGATTGGCAGTGGTGAGGCGGGCTTCCTCCATGGTGATACCTTTTTTCTTGCGGAGCTCGAAGAAGAGCGGAGCGTAACGGTCAATGACCTCTTCGTCGGCGGGATCTATGATGACGGCGTCGGGGATGTTCTCGAGCTTGAGCTCGTTGGCCATCGTGAGGATTTCATTCTTGTTGCCGATGAGGATTATCTCTGCGAGGCCGTCGGCAATGATACGGTCAGCCGCTGAAAGTGTACGTGGTTCGGTGCCTTCCGGAAGCACGATGCGCTGGGGGTTGGCCTTGGCCCTTGCTGTAAGTCTTTCAAAAAGATTCATGGTGGAATATATCTAAAGTTGTTTGAATTTTGATGCGGATTATTTGCTTTTGCAAATTTACACTTTATCGCAAAAAAAATCAAAAAAATCAGCGAAGGAACTTCGGAGCCTGAATAAAGAGACCGAACGACACGCCGAAATTCCACTTCCCGCCGGGAGCGGTGCAGTAATGGGTATAGGCGGTGACATTGGCGAAAGGCAACGCCAGCACGGCCTCTATCTGCCCGAAGAATTCGGAGCGCGAGAGGTAGTCGCCGTAATGCGCCGTGCCGTCGTCGGCCTCAAGGATGGGCCGCAGCGGCATGAACATGTCGCACCGGGCGCGGAGCTGCAGCATGCTCGACATGCGCCATATCGGCTCGATGCCGATGGTGCCGAAACTGTTGGCCCTCAGTCCGGGAATGAACACGTTGCTGTAACTGGCCGACGGGATGAAGGCGGGGGCATCCATCACCGAGAGGGTGTAAGTCTGCATCAGTTTGCGCGACGACCCGAGCAGGTCAATTCCGGCGCCGAGCGAGAATCCGCGTCCCAGCTCCCAGTAATGGCGGGCGCTGACCTCCACCTGCCACCAGCGGCGATTATGCGATATACGGTAGCTGTCAGGTGCGTCGAAGGGGGTATAATAATGCTTGCCGGTCACTGCTATGCCTGTGGCCTTTATCTGAGTGCCGGCGGTGGGCATGGTGACATTGTTAAGGGTGTTATACTCGTAGAGGGCCTTGAGTCGGGCGAGTTTCTGACGGCTGATATCGCGGCCGTCAACGGCGCGGGTCACCGTTGGCTGATGGTAATATTTGTCGTCGAGATAGCCATAGCCCAGGCTGAGTTCGCCGCGTCCGCTGCGCCCCATGGCCACACCATAGGCCATCTGACCGTAGTATTCGTCGGAAGTCAGGGCAGTAGGTTCGGTTTTCTGGAATATCATGCGGTCACGGCTGAAATATTTCTGGCGCGACACTGTCACACGGGCCTGCAGGCTCGAGGGTGTGGAGCGCATGAGCTTGATGGCCGCTATGCCCTCGGCGGCGAGGTAACTCTGTCCCACCCAGCCGTTGAGACTGAGGTCGAGTGAGTTGAAATTGATGGTCTTGTAGCCTGCCGAAAGGAAGAGCATGGAGCATGTAGAGGTGGTGAGGTAGCCGCCTATGCCCAGAGTGAGGTTCTGCTTCATCGAACTCTTGAGATCAAGACGAAACAGTCCGGTGGAGTCATTGTAAGTGGCCGTGGGCACGAGGTTGCGGAGCTTTCCGGGGGTGATGGCGCGGTAATAGGCATCGCGGGCTCGCTCTATCCCTATGGTGTCAGGTCTGTTATGGGTAAAGAGATATCGGATGTAGTTGTCGGCGGTGTGACTTCCGCCCTCCACAGTCACGGTGTCGAAGCGCAGATAAGGGGTCTGCGACTTGAATACCTGTCGGCGCAGTTCGCGGGCCTCCGCGGGCACACGCACCTTGATACGGCTCTTTATCGAGTCCATCATCTCCATGGCTTTGTTATAGCCTATGTCATAGATCCGAGTGGCTTTGTCGAAGTCGAGCAGACCGAACTCTTCGAGGTGTATGCGGATCTTGATGCCACGGTCAGGGTTGACGCTATAGTCGGAGTGCTGCATTATCATGGTCTCGAGCTGGGCGAGCATGCTCGGGGTGTCCTCGGAAGCGTCGGAGGTCGACACGTCGACACCTATCATGATCTGCGGGGCGAAGGTGTCGCGCATCACATCGACCGGGAAATTATCATAGATGCCGCCGTCATACATCGGTTTGCCATCAATATCAATAGGATGAAACACCAGCGGAAAACTCATCGAGGCCCTTACAGCATCGCCGAGCGAGCCTGAGGCGAACACCACTTTTTTCTTGCCGATGACATCGGAGGCCACACACCGGAACGGCACGAACAGACGGTTGAAATTACCGCCGCACTGGGCCGTGTAAGGCGCGAAGAGTTCAAGGAAGCCGAAGTTCATGGGCAGAGGGTTGATGAGGCTCGAGGGCAGGATGGACTTTAGCATGCCGCCCGACTCCTTGTCACCGATATTGAGCTTTAGCATGGCGGCCGATGGCTCGTCCTGAAGGAAATAGTAGGTGTAGCGCTTATCAATCTCGCCCTTCGACCAGTAAGTGAAGTCACGCGAGCGTATCAGCCTGAGCATCTCGTCAGTGGTGTAGCCGCAGGCATAGAGACTGCCCACGATGGCGCCCATCGAGGTACCGGATATATAGTCGATTGGTATACCATTGTCCTCCAGGGCTTTTATCACTCCTATATGGGCTATACCCTTGGCACCGCCGCCACTGAGCACCAGGCCCACTGACTGCGGCTCGGGCACAGCCACCGCCAAGGAGTCGGCTTCCTGCGCCCGGACGGTGAGCACCGCCGCCAACAGCACTAACAAATGTAGAATTTTCCTCTTCATATCAGTATATATCCACAAAGAAAACGAAAAAATTGCGGTTTTTGTTAAGCATCCCTTAAAATTTGTCTAAATTTGCTGTAATTATGGACACAATTTTTATCCCTGACGGAATTATTTCTACAGCAAAGCTCCGCGAAGCCTTGGCCAAGATCAGCGGCGAGTGCTGCCTGCTATATTTCGCCGACCCGCAGCGGGTCAGCATCATCCCCGACGGCCTGAAGCGACTTGAAGGTGCTGTGGCTGCGGGCGCCAAAATGACTTATGGTGACTATGAAGATATTGATTCGCAAGGCAATGACACCCCTCATCCTGTCACCGATTACGCCGAAGGTTCTGTGCGTGATGACTTTAATTTCGGTCCCGTGGCGGTAGTTTCCGTTGCGGCTCTGCGTGATGTTACGGCAAATATGCCCGGATATGACTACGCAGGCTGGTATGCCGTCCGCCTTGCGTTGAGCACCGGCTGTATGCCTCAACATATCAAAGCAATTTACTCGAGGCTTCATGCCGCCGAAGCGTCTGACTCGGAGGCAGCCCATTTCGCGTACGTCAATCCCCGCAACCGCGCTGTTCAGCTGGAGATGGAGATGGCCTTCACAAGCTATCTGAAAGCCATCGGCGCGTGGCTCCCGGAGCGGCCACGTCTTTCGCAGAGCGAGATTTACGCGGGTGATTTTCCTGTGGAGGCTTCGGTAATAATCCCGGTGAAAAACCGCGTGACCACAGTGACCGATGCCGTGCGCAGCGCCCTCAGTCAGGAGGCGCCGTTTGATTTCAATGTTATTGTGGTCGACAATCATTCGACCGACGGTAGCACCGTACTGCTGCGCTCCATGAAGTCAGACCGGCTGGTGCATATCATCCCCGACAATGATTTCCACGGAATAGGCGGGTGCTGGAATCTGGCGCTCGCTCACCCGCAGTGCGGCCGCTTCGCCGTGCAGCTCGACTCCGACGACCTCTACAGTTCGCCCGACACCCTGCGCCGCATGGTCGACTGCTTCCGCCGCGAAGGCTGCGCCATGGCCGTAGGCTCCTACACTCTTGTGGACCGCAGTCTGCGACCGCTGCCCCCCGGCGTCATCGACCACCGCGAATGGACCGACGCCAACGGTCACAACAACCTGCTGCGCGTCAACGGACTGGGAGCTCCACGCGGGTTCCTCACCTCGATAGCCCGGCGGATGCCGATGCCTGACGTGTCGTATGGCGAGGACTACGCCATGGGGCTTCAGCTGAGCCGCAGCTACCGCATAGGCCGCATATTCGACGTGCTATATCTCTGCCGCCGCTGGGAGGGCAATTCCGACTCTAAGCTGACGGTAGAGAAGGCCAACCGTTACAATGACTACAAGGACTCGCTGCGCACTGCCGAACTGGCACGTCGCCGCAAAATGAACGCAGATGATTGACTGTCAAAAACTTTTCACCGAGCAGATGATGGTGTGGCCCGAAGCCCGCGAGGCTTACTCGCGGCTCTCGGCGGCCCTGACGCGGGAGATCGATGTGGACGGCGACAGGTTCATCATCCAACACAATCCCGCGCGTGTGCGCTCGTCGGCCGCACGGCTTGACCGCGAGGCGATAGCGGCCCGACGCTGCTTCCTGTGCCGCGAGAACCGTCCCGAAAAGCAGCTACGGCTGGATTTTGAAGGAATGGAGATTCTTGTCAACCCATTCCCGATATTTCCGCTCCACCTCACGATAGCGGCCGGCGATCACCGTCAGCAGCTGATAGCCGGCGAGATGGCGCTGATGGGCCGTCTGGCTCTCGAAATGCCTGTGATGACCATTACCTACAACGGCCCGGAATGTGGCGCCTCGGCGCCTGATCATTTTCATTTCCAGGGTGTGGAGTCATCGCGACTGCCTATATGGGAGGGCCAGCGCCGCCGTCCGGGCATGATACGGCTGACGGCAGCCACACCCGACGAACTTCAGGCTCAGGCCGAGGCTGTAATGCGCCGGCTGCCTGTGGCCGCCGGCTCTCCTGAACCCCGCATCAACATTCTCACGAAGGTCAGTGACGACGGCACTCTCGAATCTGCCATAATCCCGCGCCGCCGCCTGCGTCCGCTCTGCTATACCTCTTCGCCAGACTCTCAGGAAGGCTTCATGATATCACCGGCCATGGCCGAACTGGCCGGAGTAATTGTCACACCGCGCCTCATCGATTTCGAACGTCTCGACGCCGACTCTCTGCGCCGGATCCTCGACGATGTGTGCTTCACCTCTCTGCCATGACCACCGAAACACCTCAACTCACCATAGGCATCCTCACTGCCGAATCATTTGAAATAGAGCTCTCTTCGGGCTATACATCCACACCGGCCGCAGATATCTCCGCGCCGCTGCGCTTTAGCGCGTCACCCTCGGGCAAGGTAGTCTGCAATTCTGACTCGGAGGCCAAGGAATACCGCTTCGACGCGGAGAATAGCGACGCCACGTTCACCATCCGTGGCGTGAAGATAGGCATCGGATTCCACTGGGAGCAGCTGCGTGACCAGCGTTTCGGCGGATCGCTGCGTGTGGTCCCCGACGGCGAAGGCCGCATAGTGGCGATAAACTTCATCGACATTGAGAGTTATCTGCGTAGCGTCATCTCATCGGAGATGAATCCGAAGGCTCCGGAAGAGTTTCTCAAGGCGCATGCCGTAATATCCCGCTCATGGGCTCTGGCCCAGATCACCGACATGCCCCACACCCGCGCAAGCTGTCCGTCGGTGACCGACAGCGAGATACGCCGCTGGTACGACCGCGAGGCCCACACGCTCTTCGACCTCTGTGCCGACGACCACTGCCAGCGCTACCAGGGCATCCCTGCCGAAGCTTACGGCAACGCCGCGCGGGCCGCCGAGGCCACCCGCGGCGAGGTGCTGACCTTCGGCGGACGGCTCTGCGACGCCCGATTTTCAAAATGCTGCGGCGGCATGACGGAGCTTTTCTCCACCTGCTGGCAGGACACGGACCTGCCCTATCTGCAGGCCGTGCCCGATCCGTACTGCGAGTCCCCATCGCCCTCTTTGCTGAGCCGTGTACTCAACGACTACGATCGCTCCACGCCCCACCTCTACCACTGGGAGGTCAGCTACACAGCCGGGGAGCTGGAGCGGATAGTGCGCGAGCGCACTGGCATTGACTTCGGCCCGATTGTGGCGCTGACTCCGCTTCACCGCGGTCCGTCAGGGCGCATCGACCGGCTGGAGATACGCGGACTGCGCCGTATCATGATCATAGGCAAGGAGCTTGAGATCCGCAAAGCGCTTTCCGAGAGCCATCTCTACAGCTCTGCGTTCACTGCCGAGGGGCTCGAAGCCGACAGCCGCGGAGTGCCGTCACGATGGATACTCAAAGGCTCCGGCTGGGGTCACGGCGTGGGCCTCTGCCAGATAGGCGCCGCCGTGATGGCCAACCGCGAATTCTCTTACCGCGACATCCTCGCCCATTATTTCCCCGGAGCCGAAATCACCACAATCTACTGATATGGCCACAAATATCACTAAACCCCGCTCTCCCTGGCTCTGGGTCCCGACGCTATACTTCGCCGAAGGGGTGCCATACGTGGTGGTGGTCACGGTCACAGCCATCATGTATGTGAGGCTCGGGGTGTCAAACACCACCATGGCTTTTTACACGTCGCTTCTTCTGCTGCCGTGGTCGCTGAAAGCGCTGTGGAGTCCCTTGGTCGACATCTTCGGCACACGCCGCCGCTGGATCATCATCATGCAGCTGTTGCTGGCCCTGAGCATGGCGGCTGTAGCGCTGGCACTTCCCGGTGCCATGTATTTCAGGCTCACCATGGCATCGTTCATGGTGATGGGTGTGCTGTCAGCCACTCACGACATAGCCGCCGACGGCTTCTATCTAACCGCCCTCGATGACTCGCGCCAGTCATATTTTGTGGGCATACGCACCGCCGTCTACCGCCTGGCCATAATCCTCGGCCAGGGTCCGCTTGTAATGCTTGCCGGATGGCTCGAGACAACCTTCGGCGACATCCCCCGCGCCTGGGCCGTAACCTTTTATTTAATGGCGGGCATCTACGCCTGCATAGCCGTGTATCACATCTTCGCACTCCCCCGCCCTGCCGCCGACCGGTCCAGGGAGGCCCGCACCCTGCGGCAGGTCATGGCGGAGTTCGGACGCACGTTCGCGGCGTTTTTCCGCAAGCCCCACATCATCACGGCTCTGCTCTTCATGCTGCTCTACAAATTTCCCGAGGCCCAGCTCACTAAGATGATATCACCCTTTATGCTCGCCCCCACGGCCGACGGCGGCCTGGGCCTCTCGACAGCCGACGTGGGCTATTATTACGGCACCATCGGCATCGTAGGACTGATAGCCGGCGGCATAATCGGCGGCATGGCGGCAAGCCGGGGCGGCCTCCGGCGATGGCTCATGCCCATGGCCTGGAGCATGTCGCTCACCTGCGCCACCTTCCTCTATCTGAGCAATGCCGATGCACCCTCGGGCTTTGCCATAAGCCTCTGCATTGCCGTCGAACAGTTCGGCTACGGCTTCGGCACCACGGCCTACATCCTTTATCTCATGCGCTTCTCGGCAGGGCCCTGGAGTTCTTCGCACTACGCCATCTGCACCGGCATCATGAGCCTCGGCCTGATGCTTCCGGGCATGGCGGCCGGCTGGCTGCAGCAACACCTCGGCTACGCCGACTTCTTCCTCTGGACCCTCGCCTCATGCGCCATAACGATAGCCGTAAGCCTCGCCGCCCGCCGGCACTTGCCCGGTTAAGAGGGCGTTTAACCCATTTATCGTAGTTTGCACCCTCCAAAAACACCCGTTTATCGTAGTTTACACCTACCCAAAATGCCCATTTATCGTAGTTTGCAAAGCGAAATTTTGTAGGTTTATCGAAGTTTCATTATCTTTGTAACACAAATACAAGACTTTATGGACACCTCATCATTGCTTGAAATATTACGTGACCAACGAGAAGAGCTAAACTTACTTCGTTCCCAACGCTTTTGCAAACGAAAGGAAGAAGATATGGTTAAACTTGAGAGCAAAAAGGCTCAAGTGGTAATAGGTGTACGCCGCAGTGGAAAATCGACACTGTGTTTCAACGTATTGGATAAAGCTCAGGTAAAATTTGCTTATGTGAATTTTGACGATGAGCGTTTAGTACATTTGTCAGCAGGGGATCTGAACGATGTATTAAAGTGCCTCTACCAGATTTATGGTGATTTCACTCACCTATTTCTTGACGAGGCACAGAATATAGAAGGATGGCATCTTTTCGTCAATAGATTGCTCAGGCAAGGGATGAAAGTAATTATAACCGGTAGCAACGCAAAACTACTCAGTAGCGAGCTTTCCACCTATCTCACCGGGCGCTATAATGAAATTGAATTGTTCCCCTTCTCGTTCCGTGAATTTTGCGAAATGGAAAAAGTGGAAACGACGAATCTTTCTACAAAAACAGACGCTTTACTCCGCAAAGCATTTGACAAATACATGGAGACAGGCGGTTTCCCGGAGATAATCAGTGGAGAAGAAACTGCCGAGAAATATATAGATACGCTGGTTTCAAATATTCTGGAAAGAGACATAGTGCAACGTTTTAGGGTAAGATACAAAGATGCCTTTAAGTCACTGTCCAATCATCTCTTGAATAATGCCCCATGCGAAATTGTATATACAGCTTTACAGAATACTTTTAATTTCAAAAATGACAAAACAGTTGAGAATTATGTCGGATACCTTTATCAGGCTTATCTCCTGAAGCAGTTACGCAAATATTCCACCAAAAGTAGCGAGCGGATTCGTAATGCAAAATGCTACCCCATAGACGTATCACTTATGAACGCCAGAAAGAATGCTTTTGCAAAAGACAATTTTGGATGGAGGCTTGAATCTTTGGTTTATTTGGAGTTAAGCAGGAAATATGGAACCGGTTTCGATATCTATTACCACAAAACAGACTCTTACGAAGTGGATTTCGTAGTTTGTCATCGAGCGACGATTGTTGAGCTTGTACAGGTCTCTTATGATATATCCTCAGAAAAGACTCTCAATCGAGAAGCTTCCGCTTTAGCGAAAGCCGGAACATCACTCAAATGTGACAAATTAACTCTGGTGACCGCCTTTGAGGAGCGTGTATTGGATGTCAATGGACAAGTCATTAATGTATTCGCTGCTTACAAATGGCTTCTAATATAATCTCATCGCCCGCAATTACGATATTATTGCAGGATAACAACCCTAATGTCAGAATTATTGGCTAAATTTGTGTCATGTCAAAGTTCAACGAATTTGAGCAGGCCATTGATTTTTCATTCTGGCGCAAGCTGTGCGAGGAGCACGGCGAGCCGATTGACTACGCCCGCGGCCAATACTTCATCCGCGCCGGCGAGGTGATGCGCAATGTGGGCTTGATTCTGACAGGCGGCTTCAAACATTCGCTCACCGATGATGAAGGCAATGAAAAGACCGTGGGGTTCGTGTTTGCCGGCTCCGTCCTGGCCAACTACGTGAGCGCCCGATTCAGCCGGCCTATGCCCACCGATATCGTAGCACTCGAGGATTCCCGAGTGCTGGTGATGCCTGTAAAATACCTGAAAGAGTATATGGCGGCCAATCCGGCCTTCCATACCCGCTTCGTAGAGATCCTTTTCGACTCAGCCTATAGGGGATACCTCAACAACTACCGCTTCACCCCCCGCGAGCGCTATCTTCAGCTGATTGACCGCTACCCCGACATTCTCAGCTTAGTATCCCAGACCGAAATAGCCTCCTACCTCAACATCTCCCGCCGCCAGCTCCACCGCATCCGCGAATCCTCGGCCCGCTGATTTTTTTATTGGGACATTTGTCACAAACGGTGTGGTTTTGTCGTCTTATATTTGTAATCTAAAAATCATACTTACTGCACAAATATCATGTCACGACATTTCATCATCATTGCTTTTTTATTATTCTCTTATCTCACAGCAATTTCGCAAGAAACCGAACCTGACACCATAGCCTCACAGCAACTTCAGGAGGTGGTCATCGAGGCCCCGAAAGTGATCCGCAAAGCCGACATGGATGTGTATCATCCGTCGCAAAGCGCCATTGACAATTCCAAAAACGGTGTGCAGCTCCTCTCGAATCTCATGATACCGTCGCTCTCCGTCACCGACGCTTTAGGCTCGGTCAAGGCCGCCGGTCAGGACGTGCAGCTCCGCATCAACGGCCGCCAGTCATCCATCGACGAGGTCCGCGCCCTTCTCCCCGAAACCATCAAGCGGGTGGAGTGGATCGACAATCCAGGTCTGCGCTACGGCGGCGCCCCATACGTGCTGAATTTCATCGTCATAAATCCTACGGTTGGCGGCTCGCTCCAGTCAATGGTCCAGCCGGGACTTAACACCGCATGGGGCAACGCCTTTGCCGATCTGAAACTCAACTCGGGCTATTCGCAGTGGGAGGTCGGCGCAAACTACAAGCTCACCAACAAGGTAAAGACGCACCGCGACTACGATGAGACCTTCACATACCCCGACGGTGAATCGCTGAACCGCAATGAATCATCGCTCGGCGGCTCCGTAGACAACAGTTTCGGCCGGGCCTGGACCTCCTACAGCTATATCAGGCCTGACACCACAGTGTTCATGGCTCAGCTGAGTTCCAACCACAAATTCTCCGACCGTTTCCGCTACAACGGTCTGCTCACCATGAGCGACGGCAGCGATGATCTTCTCCTTACCGATATCCACGGCGACAAGGGCACCACCCCGGCCCTCTCGCTCTATCTCCAGCAGAACTTCTCAAAGCAGCATATACTCGTGGTTGACTTCAGTTCATCGCTCTACTTCGGACACTCCTACTCCGATTATCTCGAACGACAGCCCGGCGCGCCGACATATCTCACGGATATCCACACATATATCAAGGACCGGAATCAGGCTTACGCCCTCGAGGCCGACTATATTATGAACCGGAAAAACTCACGCTTCACCGCCGGAGTATCCTATTCGGCCAACCGCAACCGCTCGACCTACGAGTCGCTCGGCTCACAGGTGTTTCACCAGCGTCAGGACCGCGTATATCTCTTCGCCGAATATTTCCGCCGCCTGGGCAAATGGACCGTCACCGCCGGAATGGGTGTGCAGTACACTGATTTCATGTTCCGCGAAACAAGCCAGGGCAACCACACTTGGAGCCCGCGCCCGCAGGCCACAGTGACCTATGCCCCTAATCCGAAGCATAACTTCCGCCTGAATTTCACCTCATGGCAGTCATCGCCCTCCCTATCCGAAACCAACATAGTGCCCCAGCAGATCGACGGCCTCCGGTGGCGCGTGGGCAACCAGGACCTCAACACCGCCAATTCCTATATGCTCACCCTGCGCTATGCCTTCACCCTTCCCCGCGTCAACGGCTCATTCGGCATCCGCGCCTTCACCTCACCCAACGCCATCACCCCGCTCCTCTACTGGGATAACGACCGCCTCATCACCACCTACGAAAACTCCCGCGGACTGAAAAACCTCTCATTCTTCCTTGCTCCTCAGCTTAACGTCATCCCCAACTGGCTCACCCTTAGCGGTTACCTCCAGTACCGCATGGAACGTATGCGCGGCACCGGCTATGCCATCAACCACAACGCCTGGAGCGGCAGCGCCACCCTTCAGCTGTCACACTGGGGCTTCAATCTCAGCTTCCACTATGCCCGCGCCCAGCGCGATCTCTGGGGCGAATCGATCTCGTGGGGAGAGGATCTGAACATCATTGACATAAATTACAATTGGAAAAACTGGCAGTTCGGCGGCGGTGTGCTTATGCCCCTCGGCAAGTATGACCAGGGCTCTGAATCGCTCAGCAAATGGTACCGCAACAGCCAGCACATGCGCATGAACATGCGCGTACCCTTCATCTACATCGGCTACAATCTGCAGTGGGGCCATCAGAAACGCTCCGCACAGAAGCTGATAGAGAGCAACGCCGAAGCCGACCGATCCACCGCCGGCGGCCGCTAAGGCTCCGACACACATTCAATGGTGCGTACATCAGAAATGCCTTATTCCGTGAAATGGAACGAGGCATTTTCCGTTTTTTGTCAGCAAACTCATTTACACTTGCCTGTTTTAAGAATAATTTATATATTTGCGGTGTCAATCCACCCGATTGGCAGACATATTAATATTAATAATACGCGTTTATCGACGCTCATTTGACAAAATAGGAATCTGGAAAATTTCAATCAGGGTCAAATGACGCAGTGATGGATGCCTTTCGATTGTGATATATTTCATGTGTCTCCGTGAGAAGATACATGATATTCACATATCTGCGTGAGGCTCTTACTGCTCGTTTCATCCTGAAAGGCATTCCAGAGCCTCTATTTTGTGAGACGAACAGAGATACAGACTCTCACGCAATCTTTTTTTATAACTTTAAGCCCGACGAGGAGAGGCCCGAGGAGTAAATTTAATGTTTATGAGTACGAGAATAAACACCAGAGCATTAATGATATTACTAAATATCATTTGGGGTTCCTTTAACCTATTTGCAGTTCAAGAACTTTCAATTGGACAATCCGAAAACATATATTTGAAACCCAACTTACCGTCAGGAGCATGGATAACCTCAGCGTCTTGGACAACCGATGTTATAGGACTGGAATGCTCAAAAAGCGGCGAGTGGGGTACTAATGTAACTGCTTATGGCTATTGGGATGATGTGGCTACTGTTTCTTGTCTTTACACCTACTCTTATTACGGTGCCGACAATAAAATTCATGTCAATCACGGAGATGCGTACTATTACTTTACTTGTAAAGGTTATCCTGTAACATTATCTCCGACTTCCGTCAACTTAGATCCTGAGGAAACTGCGACTCTTACATTTTCGATAAGTGGAGCTTCAATAGGACAAATTGCTCCGAGATGGGAAAGTAGTAATACATCGGTCGCTACAGTGTACAGCTCAGGAACATATTCTGCCAAAGTAACTGCCAAGCAACCTGGAACGTGTATTATAACCTGTTATTCATACATGGGGAAAGCTGTTACATGTTCCGTAAAAGTTAATTCAGTACAACCGAAGTCCATCAGCATAGATCCCTCCGAGGCAACCGTAACTGTAGACCAAACAGTAAGTCTCAGATGTATATTTACTCCATCTTACGCATCTTCTTCAGTCACATGGAAGTCTCAAAACTCCTCTATAGCATCGATTTCATCTACAGGCACTGTAACAGGAATTAAGGCCGGTAAAACTATTGTTACAGCTACAACATCTAACGGATTGACTGCGAAATGCTCCATCACTGTAACTGATAAATACGTTAATCCGCGCGGTCCCGTTTCAAAATCTCTCGATGGTGCAGGAACCTCATCCAACCCTTACAAAATAAAAACTGCAGCAGACTTAAGATATTTATCGGATAAAGTTAACTCCGGCACTGATTTTAATGGTAAATACTTCCTCCAGACAGCGGATATAGTTATCAATCCATATGAGTATGACTCTGAAAAGTTTAAATCAGGAGAAGTGTGGATACCTATCGGAGATATCGGAAAACCGTTTAATGGCAATTATGATGGAGGGAATTATACAATTTCCGGCATATACATAGGTGATAAATATGATATTCCGGAGATTATTTCGCGTAAATCATTAGGATTATTCGGGGCTATAGGAACAAACACATTGATTTGCAATATAATTTTAAACAATTCCTTATACGATTTAACTATTTCAGAGAATGAACACACCCATTTGTCCGGTTTGGTTGGAATAGTATATGGCGGATATGCGGTCAATTCGTCTTTCACGAACAATTCTAAAATTGTCAATTGTCATACTAAAAATATGCAAATCAAAGGAAACAGCATATCTCATATTTCAGGTATAGGAGGGGATACCTATTCATATTCCGACGGTTTAACCATTGACAAATGTTCAAATGGAGCCGACATATATGGGTCCGGATACTCTGGTGTAGCAGGAATATGCAATTGTTCTAATAGCCTAAAAATAATTACCAATTGTGTTAATGCAGGTGATATAACTATATCTCACATTTGTTATACGGCCTCAGGTATTTGTGTTGAGCCTCAGTGCGCAGTCTATAATTGCTGCAACGAGGGTACAATTACGGTAGTTTATGACACAAGCTACGCAAATAATCCTTGGATAGCAGGAATAGCATATTTTCTTCTCTATAATGGGGAAAACATTATTGAGCATTGTTTAAATTATGGTAATTTGGAAGGCAACAAAATTGGAGCCATTATATGTGATTTCCGAAGAGACGGATGCCAAAAAAAATTAATAAATAATTTTTACGATGAGTCAGCGCCGTTATACCTTGTAATGAAAAAATTACCGGGAATGGTTGATCAAAACAATAGAGAGTGTACCAAAAGGGAACTAACATCAACTGCAATATTATCAGACCTTAATTCAAACCTCAAATCAGGATGGTGTCGTTGGGTAAAAGGAAATAATGGTTATCCAACATTAGATTATCATGCAGAACTTTCAGGAATAGATGAGATTACAATGGATAGTAATTTGGATGATTTTGATTTCACTCTTCCTTATGTTGTTTATAATATGCAAGGTTTAATGATATCTGACAGCATTAATACCCTCGACCCGGGCTTCTATATAGTACGTCAGGGCTTGAAAACGAAGAAAATTGCTGTCAGGTAAATCGATTTATAGAGATTCAATTATTCATTAAATGCGGGCGGTCTCAAACAATGAGAGATCGCTCGTTAATTCATTTATAATGGATGTTGATAGAGATGGGTGGAAAGCCTTAGCTGCTATAAATTACAGTGACATTCTGATCAAATGCTTTTTGAGTAACTGAAGGAGCAGTATATCAACAGTAGGATATCAACTGCATGCAACTGAAAACTCTTCATTCACATTTTACCCGATAATTTTCCTGCTCTATCAATAAAAAGCACTATATTTGCGGTTATACTATATATGATAACCGCTCGTCTACATAGCAGATTTCTTCCGGCCATGTTCGCCCTGCTTACAGGCCTGGCATCATGCACCTCCGGTACCGAAGGAGCTTACGACGCCACAGCTGCCGCCGATTCGGCGCAATATGCTCCCGACTCGGCCGCACTCGACACTGTGGCAGAAATCGAGATTGCGCCCGATACCATACTGACCCACGACATAACCACAGCTGCCGAGGCCATAGACTTCATGGAGAGCACTCCGGGGGCCGGGCGTTACCGCCAGGGCATACTTCCGGCCATGGCCGAGGATAATCTCGATTACTGCAAGCGGCTGCTCCAAAGCCCGTATGACTACTTCATAGTTGTCGACAAGCCGTCAATGAACGTTGTGCTCTTCGACCGATACGGCGTGGAAATTCACTCTTACAAGATGGCATGCTCCAAGCGCTACGGCACCAAGCACAAACGCCGCGACAACCGCACACCCGAAGGCTTCTTCTCGGCCGAGGGCATCTACAACTCCACCGAGTGGCTCTATACCGACGATGACGGCAACACTTCGCAGACCAAAGGCCAGTTCGGTCCGCGCTTCATCCGCCTCAAGACCGATGTCACCACCCAGGTGGGCATCCACGGCACATGCTCGCCATGGTCACTGGGCAAGCGTGTGAGCCACGGCTGCATCCGTATCCATAACGACAATATCCTCGAACTGGTGAAATATGTTGAGCCCGGCACACCCATAATCGTCAACCCCTCGAAGCGCGATCAGCAGGTCAACATCGAGGAAGGCTACACCGTGCCCTCCATCAGCATCGGCAAGACGAGGGAAACTTCCGTTGAAAAGCCCAAGACCGACACCGTGATAAAAACCGACTCCATCGTAGTTCCCGACACATCAGTAATGCCCGCCGCTCCCGACTCTGCCGAGATTGTGCCGCCGATGCCCGAGCTGCCCGGCCCGATGACCGACCGTCCCGACACTACTTCATCCGAATCCACCGCACTCTGACATGAAACCTGTAGCCTCGATGCTTCTGAAAACCGTGCTGCCGCTGGTGATAGGCGTCGGTGTGGTGATGTGGATGATGGGTTCGGAATTCTCCATCGAGCAGTTCCGTAAAATTCCGTTCACCACCCACACTCTCATAGCCATCCTCATGGCATGGCTCTTCATGGCCGGCCGCGAATGGGGCATGATGTGGCGCTGGCGCGTGGTCACCGACCGTTTCCTCTCGTGGGGCCAGACGTTTCAGGTGACAATGATGTGTGAGTTCACCTCGGCCGTTACGCCCACCACGGCGGGCGGTTCGGCCCTGAGCATGGTGTTTCTCCACCGCGAGGGGATGTCACTTGGACGCGGCGCCGCCATTTCGATGATCACACTGATGCTCGACGAGCTGTTCATCGTCATTATGTGTCCGCTTCTGTTGCTGCTCGTGGGCTCCGACCGGATTTTCGGTTTTGACACGGGCGGCTTCGAGTCGGGCGTAAAGGTTGTTTTCTGGATAGTCTATGCGGGCGTGTGCGCCATCACGCTTTTCCTCTTCATGGGCTCACTGGTCTGGCCACACAAGATAGCTGCGGGCCTGTCGCGACTCTTTGCGCTGCGGTGGCTTCGCCGCTGGAAGGATAAGGTCGACGAGCTCGGCCGCAACCTCGTGGATGCGGGCACAGACCTGCGTTCTCGTCCTTTCCGATGGTGGGCCGAGGCCATGTCGGCCACCGCCTTCACCTGGATAAGCCGCTATCTGGTGGTCAACGCCCTGTTCTGGGGTTTCGCTCCGTTAGCTTCGCAGACGGTGGTCTTTGCCCGTCAGTTCGTGGTGTGGACGCTGCTCACGGTCAGCCCCACTCCCGGCGGCAGCGGCGTGAGCGAATGGCTCTTCACCAACTATTACGGCGACCTGCTCCGCGACACTTCGATGGCGCTGGTCATAGCCGTGATATGGCGCATCATCACCTATTATATCTACCTGATAATAGGCGCCGTCTCCATGCCCTCCTGGCTCAGGACGCGTAAAAAAGAAGCGCCGTCCGCTGAGGGATAGCGCTTCAGTTATTCGTATTATAGAGCCGAATCAGGCCGGAAGGCGGTCTATGCCGAGGCGGATGCGGCGCACGGTTTCTTCGCAGCCGAGCAGCTCGGTGATATCAAACATGTGGGGACCTTTGCACTCTCCCACCACCGTAAGACGGAAGGCGTTCATCACGTTGCCGAGATGGTAGCCCTTATCGGCAATCCAGCCTAACACCACCGGTTCGGCGGCTGCACTCGAGAAATCGTCGAGGCCCTCGAGCACTTCGATGAGCTCCTTCATAATGGCGGGCATCTCAGCGTTCCAGCGTTTGCGCACCGATTTTTCCTCGTAAGTCTCGGGCTCCACGAAGAAAAATTTGCTCTGATCCCAGAGGTCGCTGACAAAGTTGATGCGGCCTTTGACGAGAGCCACCACGCGGGCGATATATTCATCGGACCACGCCGCGGGATCCACGCCGTGCTCGCGGAGCACGGGCTTGTAGAGCTGCGCCAGCATATTGTCGTCCATCTCCTGGAGATATTTATGATTGAACCATTTGCCCTTCTCGAAGTCAAATTTGGCTCCGGAGCGCGAGCAGTGCTCAAACGAGAATTTCTCGATAAGCTGATCCATGTCCATGATTTCGGTATCGTCGCCGGGGTTCCAGCCGAGCAGAGCCAGGAAGTTGACCACAGCCTGAGGCAGATAGCCGCGTTCACGGTAGCCCGAGGATATCTCGCCGCTCTTGGGGTCGTGCCATTCGAGGGGGAACACAGGGAACCCGAGGCGGTCGCCGTCGCGCTTGCTCAGCTTGCCCTTTCCGTCGGGCTTGAGCAGCAGGGGCAGATGAACGAAACGTGGCATGGCGTCGGCCCAGCCGAAAGCTTCGTAGAGCAGCACATGCAGCGGAGCCGAAGGAAGCCACTCCTCGCCGCGGATCACATGGCTAACCTCCATCAGATGGTCGTCGACAATGTTGGCCAGGTGGTAGGTGGGGAGATCATCGGCGCTTTTGTAGAGCACTTTGTCATCGAGAATCGATGAGTTGATCACCACTTTGCCGCGAAGCATATCGTTGACCTCCACGTCGCGTCCGGGCTCGATCTTAAAGCGTACCACATATTTCTCACCGTTGTCAATCAGGCGTTTCACTTCGTCGGCGGGGAGGGTGAGCGAGTTGCGCATCCGGCCGCGGGTCGAGGCGTCGTACTGGAAGTTGGGAGTGGCGGCGCGGGCTGCCTCAAGTTCCTCGGGAGTGTCGAAGGCTATATATGCCTTGCCGTTGTCAAGCAGCATCCTGACATGCTCGCGATAGATGTCGCGGCGTTCGCTCTGCTTGTAGGGACCGTAGGCGCCGCCTTCGCGCACACCTTCGTCGATACCTATTCCGAGCCACGCCAGGGCCTCGTTGATATAGTCCTCGGCTCCGGGCACAAAGCGCTGTGAGTCGGTATCCTCGATGCGGAGTATCATGTCGCCGCCGTGCTGGCGGGCGAAAAGATAGTTGTAAAGGGCGGTGCGGACTCCGCCTATATGAAGAGGGCCTGTGGGCGACGGCGCGAAGCGCACTCTTACTCTACGTTCAGTCATATTTACCTGATTTTAGGCGCCTTACACTTAGAGCGCAGAATGACAGCGCCCTGAGTCAGCGGCAAGTTACGATTAATAGTTTTTTCCTGAGGCAAAGTTAAGAATTTTACCTCTGACACGCAAAAAATTACGAGTGTACCGCAAATTTTCGCAGCACACTCGCCATTATAATTATCTCTTTGAATCTGTTATGCCTGAGGTGCGGCGGGGACAGCCGATGCTGCGGGCACTGACTTGGCTTCCCAGCCCAGAGCGCTTGCGCCGAGCACTGCGGCGTCAGCCTCCTTAAGCTCTGAAGGCAGGATCTTGACTTTGCCTTTCCAGATGCTGAGCATGTTTTTCTCCATCGACTCGCGCATCGGTTTAAACAGCAGTTCGCCGGCCTTAGCCAGACCGCCGAAAATCACAAATGCCTCGGGAGCCGAGAACACGGTGAAGTCAGCCAGAGCCTCGCCGAGAATGGTGCCGGTGTAGTCAAACACACGTTTGGCGAGCTTGTCGCCGGCCATGGCTGCGTCATACACATCCTTCGAGGTGATATCCTCGATGGGGAGGTCACGCAGACGTGAGGGTTCGTCAGTGATCTCGAGGAACTCGCGGGCTGTGCGGGCAACGCCGGTAGCCGAGCAGTATGTTTCGAGACAGCCCGTGCGGCCACATCCGCACAGACGGCCGTTGTTACGCTTCACAATCACATGGCCGAGCTCGCCGGCAAAACCGTCGTGACCGTAAACCAGCTGGCCGTTGATTACAATACCCGAGCCTACGCCGGTGCCTAAGGTGATCATGATGAAGTCCTTCAGACCGCGGGCCACACCGTAAGTCATCTCACCGATAGCGGCGGCGTTGGCGTCGTTGGTGATGGCCACGGGGATACCGAATTTATCGGAGAGCATCTGTGCGAAGGGTATGGGTGTGGGCCAGGGGAGGTTCACGCCGTCCTCGATCATGCCGGTGAAATAGTTGGCGTTAGGAGCGCCCACGCCTATGCCGTAGATCTTGCCGTCAAGGTCAAGCTGCTGGATAAGGCGGGTAGTCTCAGTGTAGAGTTCGTCTATATAGTCCTCTATCTTAGAGTGTTTACGTGTCTTTATGGAGTTACTTGCAAGAACAACGCCGCGGGCGTCGACGATACCGAACACGGTGTTTGTGCCACCCATGTCAATACCGATTACGTAAGGCTTTGAGTTTATCATTATGATATTAGTTTAATTATGATGCAAAGATATTATGTTGCAAAGATATAAGAAAAAGTCTAACGCAGTGTGCAATCTGCAACATTTTTTTCATAATTTTTTTATTGGCTAACCATAATTATCGTCTCCGGGGATTGTTCATTATTGCGTGAGCGCGCGTTATTTACTAATTTTGCATTATGAATTCACTATCACGATATATACTCTCAATTATAGCGGCAATCATGTTGACGGCCTTTGCCTCATGCGGCAACGACGAACCTGGCGCCGGCCTCCTTCCCGATCCCGTTCCGGAGCCGGAGAAGGCTCACCGCACGGTGCTTGTCTACATGGTTTCAAACAACAACCTCAGCCGCTACGCGATGGCCGACATGCAGGAGATGGTTTACGGCGTCAAAGCCGGAGCCCTCGACACGGGCGGCCGTCTGCTCGTGTATTCCTCCCTCCCGAATGAAACTCCGCGGCTTTACGAATTGAAGCCTGACGGCTCGGAAGCGCTCATCAAAAGCTACACTGACAATGCATCGTCAGTCACCGTAGAGCGCATGCGCGCGGTGATTGCCGACGCCAAGGAGGCCGCTCCCGCCGACGATTACGGTCTGGTGCTCTGGAGCCATGCCACAGGATGGCTCAATGACTCGGGTGTGATTGACGACGGCTCGTCACGCTCCGCCGGCGAATCTCCGGCCCTCATCTCGCCTCTTTCTTTCGGCGCTGACGGCCTGCCGGCCAAAAAGATGAGCATCACTTCGCTGGCCCGCGCCCTCGAAGGTCATCACTTCAGTTTCATCTACTTCGACTGCTGCCACATGGCCACCGTGGAAGTGGTCTACGAGCTCCGCCACGCCACCGACCGCATCGTGGCCTCCCCTACAGAGCTCGGCGTCGAAGGGATGCCTTACAACCGCAATCTCGAATGTTTCTTCCTCCCTAAGGCCGACATCGATGCCGCTGCCGCCAATACCTTCGACTATTACACGACCAACCCAAGCTACGGCTGCGCTATCACCACCCTCGATACCGGCGCGCTTGACCGCCTTGCCGCCTCGACCCGCAGCATCCTCTCTGATTTCCCCTACCCCGCTGATTATTCGCGTATTCCATATTTCCGCAAAGTAATCATGACGACAGGCATCTTCGACCTTGCCGACTATATCGAGGCGCGCTGCACCGATCCTCAGCGGCTGGCCGAGTGGCGCCGTGATTTCAACGCCGTGGTGACATCGTTCCGCACTACCGACGAGGTCTACTTCCTCGACGCATCGCGCTTTCACGGCCTCGGCACCCAGATCATCGAATCACCTGACGATGCCTCAGCATACGACTATACCGCCACTTCCTGGTGGGCCGACGTCGTAGCCCCTTCCTTCACCTCTAACCCCGAATAACCGATATGACGCTTCTCAGCATACTCCTCGCCGCCGGCGCCGCCGGTTCCGAGGCACAGGAAATCAAATCACTGTCAATCGAGGACCTGACCAACAAGCTGGTCCACACCATAGTTGACTTCACCATCCACCTCGGCATAGCCATCCTGGTGTTCTATGTCGGCAAGTTTCTGATACGCAGAATCTATAATTTCGTCGCATCGATACTGGTGCGCCGCAACGTCGACAAATCGCTCTCCACGTTTATCATCTCGCTGATCAAGATGGTGCTCTACTTCATCCTGGTAATCACCATCATAGGCATCCTCGGCATCGACACGGCATCGTTCATCGCGCTCTTCGCCTCGGCCGGCGTTGCAATCGGCATGGCCCTGAGCGGCACACTCCAGAACTTTGCAGGCGGTGTGCTGATTCTTCTGCTTAAGCCCTATAAAGTAGGCGATTACATCGAGACACAGGGCTACTCGGGCACCGTCACCGAAATCCAGATATTCTCCACGATCATCTGCACGTTTGACAACAAGTCGATACTCATCCCCAACGGTGTGCTGTCAACAAGTTCCATAAACAACTGGAGCCGTGAGGACTACCGCCGCGTGGACTGGGCGATCGGCATCTCTTACGGCGACAGCGTGGAAAAGGCCCGCAATGTAATCCTTGACATGCTCGAGAAGGACGACCGCATAGTCAAGACCACCCTTGCCGACGACCGCGAATACCGCGCCGAGGAGATGCGCGAGGAAGCCTTGGATACCGTGCCAGAGGATAAACCTAAGCGCAGCCTGATGTGGCGCATGTTTCACCGCGGCAGCAAGCGCCTCAAGGACCGCCTCGAGGCCGAACCCAGGTCAATAGCACCGCTCTCCGGCGCCAACCCCAACAGCGACCGCTCCCCGAAAGTGTTTCTCCACTCGCTGGGCGACAGCAGCGTCAATCTCTCCATCCGCGCCTGGGTTAGGTCAACTGACTACTGGACAGTGTACTTCGACTACAACGAGCGCATCTACAACGAGCTCCCCCTCCACGGTCTGTCGTTCCCCTTCCCGCAGATGGATGTTCACCTTCAGGAAACCGAAATCGTGCAACCGTCAGAATCAGCCGGAAATCCCGCCGTAAAATAACATAATATAACGTTTACACATCGGCATTAACGATTATTTTTGCTAATTTTGCAACATCACAAAGTATATTTTGTGATGAAGCATGCCGTGAAAGTAAGTTTTCTGACAATGTAACCCATCTCCTCATTCATCCGTTTACTTGCCGGAATGTCCTCAACAGGCATCACCTCCGAGAGTGTAAGCCGCCATCTCTCCTCTGCGCCCCTCCCCATCAGGCGCCGGCAGGCTGAAAACATTCTCTCTGACCGGCTGTCGTGCCGCTCCATGGCCGACGCCCTTGCCGAGATTATAAAAAAAACAACATAAATGACAAGTAAATGGAATTACCTACCCCTTACTTCAGAAGAGCAAAAATCAGAGACAGAATTAGCTAAACGATTCGCCAATGTGCCGCCGATCAGCGAGTTGCTGGCTCAGCGCGGCATATCGTCGGTTGAAGAAGCTGAAAAGTTTTTTCATCCGTCGCTCAAGGATTTGCACGACCCGTTCATGATGAAGGACATGGACAAGGCCGTGACTCGGCTCAATAAAGCCATGGGGAAAAAAGAACGCATCATGGTCTACGGCGACTATGATGTTGACGGCACCACGGCCGTGGCGCTCGTCTACAAATACCTTCAGCAGTTTTACTCCAACATCGAGTACTACATCCCGACACGCTACGACGAGGGCTACGGCATCTCGATGCGCTCCATCGACTACGCCGCCTCACAGGACGTGAAACTCATCATCATCCTTGACTGCGGCATCAAGGCCATCGAGGAGATTGCCTACGCCAAGACTCTCGGCATCGACTTCATTATCTGCGACCACCACGTGCCCGACGACGAACTGCCCGACGCCGTGGCCATCCTCAACCCCAAGCTCGAGGACTCGCAGTACCCGTGTCCCCACCTCTCGGGCTGCGGCGTGGGATTCAAGTTCATGCAGGGATTCGCCATATCCAACGGCATCCCCACCACCGACCTCGAATGTATGCTTGACCTTGTGGCCGTCAGCATAGCCGCCGACATAGTGCCGATGGTCGACGAGAACCGCATAATGGCCTACTACGGTCTGCGCCGCATCAACGCCAACCCCAACATGGGTCTGCGCGCCATCATCCGCATCTGCGGCCTCACGGGCAAGGAGATCACCATTTCCGATGTCATCTTCAAAATCGGTCCCCGCATCAACGCGTCGGGACGCATGCAGAGCGGACGCGAGGCCGTGGAGCTGCTCGTGAGCCGCGACGTGTCCGAGGCCTACGAGATTGCCAAAGCCATCGACCAGTACAACAAGGACCGCAAGGAGCTCGACAAGCGCATCACCGAGGAGGCCAACGCCATCCTTGAAAGCCGCGGCGAGATGAACTCCGACAAGAAATCCATCGTCATATACAACAAGGACTGGCACAAGGGAATCATAGGCATTGTGGCCTCCCGCCTCACCGAGCTTTATTACAAGCCCTCGGTGGTGCTCACACTGGCCAACGGCCTTGCCACAGGCTCGTCGCGCTCCGTTCAGGGCTTCGACATCTACAAGGCCGTCGACGCCTCGCGCGAGCTGCTTGAGAATTTCGGAGGTCACCCCTACGCCGTGGGCCTTTCGCTCAAGGAGGAGAACATCCCCGAATTCACCCGCCGCTTCGAAGAATATGTGACCGAGCACATCCGGCCCGAACAGCTCCAGCCGCTGCTTGACATCGATGCCTTCATCACCTTCTCCGAGATCACCCCGCAGTTCATCTCGACGCTCCGCAAGTTCAACCCCTTCGGACCGGGCAACAACAAGCCTGTGCTCTGCACCCGCAACGTGATGGACTTCGGCACCTCGAAACTTGTGGGCAAGAACCTCGAGCACATCAAGTTCGAGCTCGTCGACGACACTTCGGGCAAGGTGTTTAACGGCATCGCCTTCAACATGGCGCAGCACTTCGACTATATCCATTCGCGCAAGCCTTTCGACATCTGCTACACCATCGAGGACAACAAGCACCAGAGCGCCACATCCTCCATACAGCTTCTTATCAAGAGCATCCATATCAACAACTGATGCCCCGGCCGTCGACACCCCGCGAAGTCCTCAGCCACTACTGGGGTTACGACGATTTCCGCCCCATGCAGGCCGAGATCATCGACTCGGTGCTCGCCGGCCGCGACACTTTGGGACTGCTCCCTACAGGCGGCGGCAAGTCAGTCACATTCCAGGTGCCGGCACTCCTGCTGCCCGGCCTCACGGTAGTGGTCACACCGCTCATCTCGCTGATGAAGGATCAGGTTGACAATCTCCGCGAACGTGATATCCGTGCCGCCATGGTCCATTCGGGCCTTACGCGCCGCGAACAGCGCCTGGCCCTTGACCGCTGCCGTCTCGGCAAAGCCAAGATCCTTTACCTTTCGCCCGAAAAACTTCAGAGCAAGAGCTTTATTGCCGAACTGGAGCAGATTGACGTGAGCCTGCTCGTGGTCGACGAGGCACACTGCATATCGCAATGGGGCTACGATTTCCGCCCCTCGTATCTGCGCATCGCGCAGCTTCGCAAGCTCTTCCCCGCAACACCTGTCCTCGCCCTCACAGCCTCGGCTACTCCGCAGGTGGCCGACGACATCATGGAGAAGCTGGAGTTTACCCGAAAGAACGTATTCGCCCGCAGTTTCGCCCGCGACAACATTTCGTATGTGGTCCGCTATGCCGACCATAAGCCGCAGATGCTGCTGCGTGTGCTCCGGGCCACGCAGGGCAGCTCGATAGTGTATGTTCGCTCCCGCCGCCGCACACGCGAAATCGCCGAGGAGCTTGCCAAAGCCGGAATATCAGCCGATTTCTACCACGCCGGACTGGCCACGGAGGACAAGAACGAGAAGCAGAACCGCTGGAAGGCCGGCGACGTGCGCGTGATGGTTGCCACCAACGCCTTCGGCATGGGCATCGACAAGCCTGACGTGCGTACGGTGATCCATATCGACCCGCCCTCGTCGCTCGAGGAATATTATCAGGAGGCGGGACGCGCAGGGCGCGACGGACTCCCCTCCTACGCCGTGGTGATAGCTGCTCCCTCCGACAAGGCCGTGCTCACCCGGCGCCTCAACGAGAGTTTCCCCGACAAGGATACGATCCGCCGCGTCTACGAGCTCGCCGGCAACTTTCTCGATGTGGCGGTAGGTTCGGGCTACAACAGCCTGTTTGAGTTCGATTTCGGAGTGTTCTGCGACCGCTTCGGCCTCAAGCCCGTGGTGGCCCGCAACGCCCTTCTGCTGCTCACCCGCGCGGGCTACATAGAGTACGTTGACGAGATCGCCACCCGCACCCGCGTGATGATAGTGATGACCAAATCCGAGCTTTACACCCTGCGGCTTGACGAGGTCACCGACAGCGTGTTTCAGTTCCTGCTGCGCACCTACACAGGCCTTTTCGCCGACTATGTCTATATCGACGAGCGCCAGATAGCCTCACGCCTGCGCATCACTGAGGAGAAGGTCTACAACTCCCTGCTCACACTATCCCGCGCCCACGCCATCCATTTCGTACCGCGCAAAATCACCCCCTATCTGCTCTACACCGCCTCGCGGCAGCTGCCAAAGCATGTGGTGCTTCCACGAGCCGTCTATGAGGATATGCGTTCGCGCATGGAGCAGCGCATCGAGGCCATGAAGCGCTTCATTTTCACCACATCGGAGTGCCGCGCCAAGGTCATCCTCAACTATTTCGGCCAGACCGACGCCAAGGACTGCGGCACCTGCGACGTGTGCCGCGACCGCCGCAAATCGCAGCGCCGCCCCGCTTACACTCCCGAACAGATCCGTCAGGCCATACTCCACCTTGCCGCACAGCCTCACACCACAGTGGCCCACATCGCCGCGCAGCTCTCGATGAAAGAGGCCGACATCGTCCCCTACCTGCGCGAGTTGATGGACGAAGGCCTCATCACCGCCTGCGGAACCCGCATCCGGCGCTAACTTTTTTTAATCTCTTTTAGTGGGGAGGCATGCGACTATGCCGCCCCCTGATTGTTTTAAAGGTGTAATTAAAACAGTAACCTATATATACCTTTATTACATCCCTCGTCCTTAATATCGGATAGCGATTATTAGTTATTAGGGCTCTCATAAATAAATAGTTGAAACGGCAAGGATGAATTCCGCTCCTAACGGGATTCATCCTTTGCGTTTATACCTCTGAATCTCTGCAAGGTTGTAAAAATCCGCCATGGCGGCAAATCGGCAGTAACTTTGCATCAGAAATCAATCTCTAACCCTTTAACTACTATTTCTTATGAACACTACCGACAACACCGCCAGCACCGCAATTAAAGAAGTCCACAACCTCATCATCGTTGACCGCTCAGGCTCGATGTGGAACATCGCCCCGCAGGCCATAGCCGGTGTCAACGAAACCCTCGGCACCATCCGCGCCGCCCGGGAATCAACAGGCATCGAACAGTATGTCACCATAATCAGCTTCTGCGGCTGCTGCTCCAAGGTGTTCTGCAAAAACAGCCCCGTGAAGGATGTGCCTCACATGACCGCCCGCGATTACGAACCCTGCTGCAACACACCGCTCTACGACGCCATGGGCGAGAGCATCATCACACTCCGCGAATACCTCCAGACCCGCAGCAACTATGCCGTATCGGTAACCATCATCACCGACGGTTACGAGAACTCATCGAAGAAATGGAACGCCTCGTCAATCAAAGCCCTCGTGGAGCTGCTCAAGGCCGACGGCTGGCTCTTCGCCTATATCGGCGCCAACCAGGACGTTGAGAAAGTGAGCCACGACATTTCGATAGACAACAGCATGTCGTTCCAGGCAACCCCCGAAGCCACCGACGATATGTTTATGAAAGAGCGCAGCGCCCGCATGCGCTGGTCACAGAAACTGACCCGGCCCATGGCATCAAAGCTCCGTAATATAGACTATTTCGATAAAACCGACGACACCGACCTCGCCGACGACGAATAACCCGTAACACTGATATCCAAAGGGTGGCACACCGACCGGCGCGCCACCCTTGCTTTTTATATTCAGTTTCTTAATCAGACGTTGAAGAGGAAGTGCATGATGTCGCCGTCCTGCACCACGTATTCTTTGCCTTCGATGTTCATCTTGCCGGCCTGACGCACGGCAGCCTCGCTGCCGAGGGTCACGTAGTCGTCATATTTGATTACTTCGGCGCGGATGAAGCCTTTCTCGAAGTCGGTGTGGATGATACCGGCGCATTTGGGAGCCTTGCTGCCGTTGAGGAAGGTCCAGGCGCGCACCTCGTCCTCGCCTGCGGTGAAGAATGTCTGAAGGTTGAGCAGGGCGTAGGCGGCGCGGATCAGTCGTGACACGCCCGATTCCTGCAGGCCTATCTCGGCAAGGAACTCCTGACGGTCCTCGAAGGTGTCGAGTTCGGCGATCTCGGCTTCGGTCTGAGCGGCTACGACAAGTATCTGGGCGTCCTCGTCCTTGACGGCCTCACGCACGGCATCGACGTATGCGTTGCCGGTAGCTGCCGAAGCGTCGTCGACGTTGCACACGTAGAGCACGGGCTTCTGGGTCAAGAGGAAGAGATCGCGGGCAAATTTCTGCTCGTCAACGGTGTCGAGTTCCACGGAGCGGGCGGGGAGGCCGCGCTGAAGGGCTTCCTGATATTTCACCAGCACCTCATACTGCATCTTGGCCACCTTGTCGCCGCCGGTCTGAGCCTGTTTCTGGGTCTTGGCTATGCGGCTCTCCACGGTCTCGAGGTCTTTGATCAGCAGCTCGTAGTCAATGATTTCCTTGTCGCGGACAGGGTCTACCGAGCCGTCGACATGGGTGATGTTGTCATCGTCGAAGCAGCGGAGCACATGAATTATGGCGTCAGTCTCGCGGATATTGGCCAGGAACTTGTTGCCGAGGCCCTCACCCTTGCTTGCACCTTTGACAAGGCCGGCGATGTCGACAATCTCCACCGTGGCGGGGACTACGGATCGGGGGTTACACATTTCCACGAGCCGTGTCAGACGGTCGTCAGGCACGGTGATCACGCCCACATTGGGCTCTATGGTGCAGAAAGGGAAGTTAGCCGACTGGGCTTTAGCGTTGGAAAGACAGTTGAAAAGGGTTGATTTACCTACGTTGGGAAGGCCAACGATGCCACATTGCAATGCCATGTTATGATGTAATTATTAGGTTCGTTATAAATGGGTTATTTCTTGAATAGGGAGCGGAGGGTAAGTCCGAGGCCGTTCATGAGCGACATCATGGGGGTCAGCAGCGGACGCACGGGCTTGTCGCAGCCGGGGGTGAAGATCGAGAGAGCATGCTCGTGGCATTTGATGTCGAGGTCGGCCTCGAGAATCAGGGGTTCGCCGTCGATGTGCGCCGGCCCGGGCGATTTGCGCGAGATGGTAAGCTGATCGGCACGGAAGGTGTGGATGAGCATGTTTTTCTCGATGGAACCGAGCATCAGGTCGAGGCCCACGAGGGCTGTGGTGAGGATGTTGCCGTAATGGACTATGGTGACGTCGAGCAGGCCGTCGGATATTGAGGCGTGAGGGGCTATGTAGGCGTTGTTGCCGTACTGCGAGGCGTTGCACACGGCCACACAGAAAGCGCGCTCGGTGATCACCTCGCCGTTGGCCTTGATCACGTATTCCTCAGGCTGATAGTGCATGTATTCCTGAAGGGTGTTTCGGATGTAGGTGCCCTTGCCGCGGGTCTTTGACTGCGCGAACTTATGGCTCACGGCGGCGTCGAAACCGGTACCGAAGGTGCAGAAGAAGGGGCGCTGGTTTACTTCGCCGTAGTCACACACCTCGAATTTGCCGTCGGCGATTATCTCGATGGCCGAGTTGACGTCGACGGGGATATTGAGATGGCGGGCCAGGCCGTTGCCCGAACCGCAGGGGATGATGCCGAGAGTCACGCCGGTGTTGCAGAGCGCCGTGGCGGTCTCGTTGATGGTACCGTCACCGCCGGCGGCTATCACCATGTCGTAGCCCGAAGCGGCGGCCTCACGCGCCATGTTGGTGGCGTCACCGGCAGCCTTGGTCCAGGCCACGTCAACATCCACCCCTTTGTCGGCCAGGGCGTTGCGCACCTTGTCGTCAAGACCTTTCTTGTTGGAAGTGCCGGAAATGGGGTTAATGATCAGTAATGCACGTTTTTTATCCATAACAAGCGCAAAGTTAGGCAATTTATACCACACTGGCAAATGTCAGCGGAAGGCAGAGCGGTCCACCACAGCCGGACCGGCGGCAAATGTGGTGCCCGTCAGATCCATAAGAGTGTAAATCAGGTCGGTAGTGTTGACCTGACGGTTAGCCGCGGCCTTGATGCGGGCGGCAATGGCGGGATGGACCTCGCGGAAGGGACGCGGCAGGTAGATCATGAAGGGAATCTCGCGTCCTGCCTCCACACTCACGGGGTTGTCGGCCCGCGTGTGGCCGCAGTAAGTCGGCGATGAGCGGTAGAGGTCCTGTGCGTGGTCGGAGAAATATATCACCACGGCGTCCTTGTCGGCGTAACGGTTCATTATGCTGCTGACCACGAAGTCATTGTAAAGCACCGAGTTGTCGTAGGCCGCGATGGTCTCGCGCTGCAGCGAAGGCAGTTCGGGATAATCCTCCTCCCTGAAACGGCTGAACGAAGCGGGATAGCGGTTATCGTAGGATATATGGCTGCCCATCAGGTGAATTACGGTAAGGTCCGCCGATGAGGTCATAGCCTCGTCAATGAGCGGAAGGAGCGCCTCATCGTAGCCGCCGGAGTTGACACCCATCATGCCGCCGTTGGTAAAGCGGTGACGGTCACAGAATTCAGCTATTCTCACCACAGGATTGTCATATATGCCCTTGGCGGCCTGGTTTGACAGCCAGGTCACGGGATAGCCCGACAGGCGAGCTACCTCGATGAACGTCGGACATTCATACCATCGGCGCGACTCCTCGCCGTCCCAGGTGCCGACAACGCGCTGAAGGGCGGCCATGGTGTGGCAGGCCGGTGCGGTGGGATGACTGAATACCACGAGCGAGGAATCATCGCGCAGCTTTGTCAGAAGCGGCTGAGTGTCGCGGCCGTAGCCGTAGAGCGAGCAGTGGGTCCTTGAGAGCGACTCGCCTATTATCACCACTATTTTCTGTGGCTTGTCGGTAGAAATCTGCCGCAGTTCAGGATTCTGGGGCTCTATCTCGTGGCCGAGGTCGAGGCACATGAAAGTGGCCGTCTTGCCCCGCAGATTGACCTTAGTCACTAACTGCGGCGGCTCGGCCACAGCTATCACTGCCGACAGCAGCAGGACGGTCAGCGCGGCGATCATGCAGTAGCCGCGGCATATCATATCGGTGCGGCGCATCAACCATGTCAGCCGCCGCCCTGCAAACCAAAGAATGACGAAGAGCAGCATCGAAAGCGAGGCGCCCATGGCGGCCGGCCCGCCGCCGTACGACGCCAGAAAGTCGGCTCCCTCACTGAGGTTGGAGGCAAGGATCACGCCGGCAATGTCGGGCGAGAAGGAGGTCTCGTAGATTATGGCGCAGGCCAGGTCTATCAGCCAGTTGGCCGTCAGCGGCACCAGTGACGCCACGAGCCACACGCCGGCAAGGATTTTCTTTCGGTGCAGGAGCGTGTAAGGCATCAGCAGCGCCCAGCTGAGGATTATGGCCTCGGCCAGCATCAGCACCGTGCTCCCGAAGTTACTTGCAAGCATGCCGGGGCGCACCACGAAATAATAATAGAGCGGCATCACCGTCTGCATCGCCGTCATCACGAGCATCCAGCCCAAGGCCGCGGTGAATGGGGCGGCGAGGGACTCGGGCAGGCGCGAACGGCGGAGCGAAAGGAAGCGCGGAAGGGTCATAGTATACGGAAATCGCGGGCCGAGGGATCAAACATTATGCCTCGTCCGGCAAACACCTCGTCAAGACGACCTTCGGCTATAAGCTTGTCGGCCGGACCGGCCACAAACGTGCGGTCGGCGCACATCAGCCAGAGATTGCCGGCGATGGCGAGCGCGGGGGCTATGTCGTGGGTGCTGAGGAGGATGGCGCAGCGGTATTCGTCGGCCAGAGCGCGCAGCATCCCCGTCACCTCGAGGCGCGAGGCCACATCAAGAAACGAAGTGGGCTCGTCGAGCATAATCACCGGTGTGCGCTGGGCCAGAGCGCGGGCTATCATTACCTTCTGACGCTCGCCGTCGGAGAGTGTGGCCATATAGCGCGAGGCAAGGGCTCTTATGCCCACAGCCTCGATGGACCGGTCTACGATAGCCCGGTCATCATCGGACAGGCGCCCGAAGAATCCGGTGTAAGGCTGGCGGCCGAGAGCCACCACTTCGGCGGCGGTCAGGGCGCCCACGTTAGTATGACCGGTGTAAACAACGCTGATGGTGCGGGCCAGAGCCGACGGCTTGACCGAATGGATGTCGAGGCCGTCAACGGTCACCGTGCCGCCGAGCGGCTTCTGCTGACCGCAAAGTGTGCGCAAAAGCGTCGACTTGCCTGCGCCGTTGGCTCCGAGCAGACACGTCACCGTCGACGGCATCAGGCTCAGCTGAAGGCCCGAGGCCACGACGGTCTCGCGGCGGCCGTGACGGTAGCCGATGGTTAGATTATCGGATGATAGTATGGCTGCAGGCTCGTTCATGGTCAGTCAAAGTACATCAGTTTTTTGCGGCACACTATCACGTAGACAATCACCGGCACACCGATTATCGGCGTGATGGCGTTGATCGGGATGATGCCGTCGCCGCCCCAGTGAACCGAGATAAAGGCACACAGAAGCGCTATGGCCGCCCCGGCAATGGCGGTCACGGGAAGCAGTACCGAATGGTTGGAGGTGCGGAGCATCATGCGCGCCACGTGCGGCACTATCAGGCCGAGGAAGCCTATCGGACCGCAGAAGGCCGTGACAAGCGCCGTAAGTATGCCCGAGAGCGTCAGTATGATGTAGCGCACACGCCGGATGTCGATGCCGAGACTTTCGGCATAGCGCTCGCCTAAAAGCATGGCGTTGAGGGGCTTGATCATCAGCATAGCCAGCAGAATGGCAGGCAGGGCCACGGCGGCAAAAGCCCCGGAGCGGCCAGGAGTGGACCCTGCGAATGAGCCGAGGCCCCATATAGTATAGGAGTAGACGCCCTCCTGCGATGAATGATAGTTGAGCAGCGAGATGGCCGACGAGGCGAAATAGCCGATCAGTATGCCCACAATCAGCAGCATGGCCGTGCTCCTGACAATCCTCGACATGCCGAGCAGCACTGCTATTACCACGGCCGCACCCACAAGCGCTCCCGTCATGATGTTGAAATACTGCCCCCATTCGTCGGCCACCATCCCGCCGAAATAGAGCACCACCACGGCCACGCCGAGCGAGGCGCCGGTGGAGATACCGAGTATCGACGGTCCCGCAAGCGGATTGTTGAAGCCGGTCTGGAGCAGCAGTCCGGCCACCGACAGGGCGGCTCCGGCCATGGCGGCGGTGATGACCATGGGCAGGCGCATGTCAGTGACGATGATGCGCCATGTGTCCTTCGACACGTCGCCTCCGGTTACCGCACCCCACACATCCGGGGCCGGGATTCTGACAGATCCCTCGAGCAGACACCCCGCCGCACACACTAAGGCCACAAGCACAAGAAGCACCGTAGCAGTGGTGTAACGCAGCGAATTACCATTATTTCTGAGATCGGTCGGGTTCATGATGATGCAAAATTAGCTATTTTATCCGATATCCACGTATTAAATTATTTTAACATAGGTATTTCAGCAATAGCAAGGTTTGCGGTGAAAAAATATTTAAATTTGCTTTTAGAAATAATCAACCAACACATATCACCCATGAAAACTAAAATCAAGCAGGAGTTTAAATCGCGTTTCGGCACTGAAGGTGTGCTGTTTGTAGCACCCGGTCGTTTCAACCTTATCGGCGAACACACCGACTATAACGGCGGTTTCGTGTTTCCCGGAGCCATCGACAAATTCATCATGGCCGAAATCAAGCCCAACGGAACAGATAAAGTAAGAGTCTACTCTATAGACATCGACGAATATGTGGAATTCGGTCTTAACGAAGAGGACGCACCCGCACAGCAGTGGGCCCGCTATATCTTCGGCGTGTGCCGCGAGATCATCAAGCGTGGCGGAGTGGTGAAAGGCTTCGACGCCGTGTTTGCCGGCAATGTGCCCTTAGGCGCAGGCCTGTCATCGAGCGCCGCCCTCGAGAGCTGCTTCGCAAATGCCCTCAACGAGCTGTTCAATGACAACCGCTTCCCCCGCATGGAGCTTGCCCGTATAGGCCAGAGCACCGAGCATAACTACTGCGGCGTGAACTGCGGCATAATGGATCAGTTTGCCAGCGTTCACGGCAAGAAGGACAACCTGATGCGCCTCGACTGTCGCTCGGGCGAATTCGAATACTTCCCCTTCAAGCTCGACGGCTACAAACTCGTTCTCGTTGACTCCCGCGTGAAACACGAGCTCGTCGACTCTCCCTACAACAAACGCCGCGAATCATGCGAACGCGTTGCCAAAACCCTCGGCGTAGAGACACTCCGCGACGCCGACATGGCCATGCTCGATGCCGCCCGCGAGAAAATCAGCGACGAGGACTACAAGCGCGCCAAATACGTGATTGAGGAGAAACAGCGTGTGCTCGACGTTTGCGACGCCCTCGTCAAAGGCGACTACGACACCGTGGGCAAATGCATGTACGGCACTCACGAAGGCATGTCGAAACTCTACGAGGTAAGCTGCGAGGAGCTCGACTTCCTCAACGACGTGGCCAAGGAATGTGGCGTGACAGGCTCACGCATCATGGGAGGCGGCTTCGGAGGCTGCACCGTCAATCTCGTCAAGGATGAGCTCTACAACGACTTCATCGACACCGTCACCCGCCGCTTCAACGAAGCCTACGGCCACGAGCCCCGCATCTATCCCGTGATTGTGTCGGACGGCGCCCGCCGCTACGAGGACCAGTAATCCCTCACATCTTACAATATCATCGCACCCCGCCTGGAGAACTACTCTACGGCGGGGTGCTATTCTTATTATAAGTCTTATAAATCTTATATTGTAAAGGAGAGTTGTAACCGAATTTTCACGCACGGGGATATTGCATAATTATTTAAAAAATGATATTTTTGCATCTGAATAACTGATAAAACCTTGAGCAAACAGATTACCTTGATATGAACAAACGACAGGCCCGCCTTGCCCTTATTGTAAAAATTCTGCTCAACAACACCATCGGCAGTCAGGACGAACTGATGGAAATGCTCGAGCGCAACAACTGCATAGTGACCCAAGCCACATTGTCACGCGACCTGAGAACCCTGCGCACATCGAAGGTAGCTACCGAGCTCGGAGGCTACCGCTACGTTATCGCCGCCAACGGCACTGCAGCCGACGAAGTGGCCACCCAGGCGATGGATACCGTGCGACAGGCCGCCATACTGTCTGTGGCCTTCTCGGGCCGTCAGGCCGTAATCAAGACCCGCAACGGCTATGCCGGGGGTGTCGCCTACGATATCGACGAACTCTCCTCCGACGTGATTCTCGGCACTATCGCCGGCGCTGACACCGTTTTTGTGGCGGTGAGCGACACTGCCACACGACGGCAGGTCTACGATCTGCTGTCAGAAATCATCCCGCAGTCAATCATGGAGGAGGGCCGCCGCTACTTTGAAGAAGCTTAAAAACCATAAAACATAACCTGAAAAACTAACTGACAATGATACGAGCAGGCATAACAGGCGGTTCACTTCCGGTGGCCGGCGAGATAATGAAGATATTGGTAAATCACCCTGACGTTGAGCTCAGCTGGGTGACCGAACCCGCCGCCGAAGGAGCGCTCCTCTCGGCCATCCACAAAGGACTCCGCGGCGAGACCTACATGCGCTTCAGCAGTGTACCCGACATGGATGAGATCGATGTGCTGTTTCTGTGCTTCGACGAGCCGGGAATGGCGCGCCGCTATGTGAAGAAATACCCTGTGCCCGAGAAGGTGAAAATCGTTGACCTCAGCGGCGACTTCCTCCCCGAGAGCACTTTTGCCGACGGCGACAACTGGATTTTCGGTCTCCCCGAACTGAGCCGCAAACCCATGGTGCGCGGCGGTCTGCATGCTTCGGTGCCTCCGGCGCTGACTTCTACTGTGCTGCTTTCGCTCCTGCCTATGGCCCGGCACGAGATGCTCGGCAACGGCGACATCCACGTCACAGCCGTAGTGGCCGAGGAAGATGCCGAACCGGGCGAGGCCCTGGCGCTTATCGATCTTGAGGAGGCCGACGACATCACCCGCGCCATACGCTCGCTGATGCCTGACTTCAACACTCCGATGACCTTCATGGTGATGAGCGGCGGTTGGGACCGCGGAATCTCGGTGTCAATCCATTTCAAATGCCCCTACACCGAGGAAGCCATCCTCGAGGCCTACAACGACTTCTACAGCGACCACAGTTTTACATTCCTCTCCGACTCGCTGCCTAACCTCACCGAGGTGGTGGGCACCAACAAGTGCATAATCAATATCCAGAAAGTGGGTGACCGCGTGGTGATCAACACCGTGATCGACGACCTCATCAAGGGCGCCGCAGCAATGGCCGTTCATGACATGAACCTGCTCTTCGGCCTACAGGAGCGCGTAGGACTCATGCTCAAATCACACAGCTGATCAGCGGCGCAGACCCGGTGACAGTATACGCTCGCCAAGATATTTGGCGAGCTCTTTTTTTATCTCGTTGAGCTCCGAGCAGCGCTTCATAAGGGGGATGATATCGTCGCCACGGCCTTCGGTATAGGCATCCTTCATCTGCTTGTTGACATCGCGGATGTCACACTCCACCAGCGCGTTCTTGAGATTGTAGACTGCCAGCGGCACGAACTCCACCAGGCGCTCGCGCTCCGTCGGCACATGGCTGAACTTGGTGTGGATCTTGCTCAGCTGGTGCTTCGGGCTGACCATCTCTGTGGATATGCGGCGGATGTCATCGTCAGGGCTCGACAGGAGGATGCGGCTGATCAATGCGGTGCGGTAATCCTCCATGGCGGCGGCCATCTCCACGTCGGCCTCACTGTAAAGCGCTTTCTCTTTGACCTGGATCTGCGATATCTCGTCGCTTGACATGCGGATCTGATCTATGCCTTCAGTGATGCGCTTCTGACGCTCGGCGCTGAAACGGCGGCGGGCTTCCTCGATGTCGGCGGCCGTCTCTTCGGCCGAGGATATATCTGCGGCGGCCTCGAATGTGCGGCGCAACGGCTCGTTGGCAAAGGTGATCTCGTCGACGGCCAGTTCCGAGAGGATATACTCTATGACCGTCATCGGACGGGTGTTTCCCGCATCGTCGATGGCGGCCTCACAGAATTCCACCATGCCGTATTTGAGCGCATAGCGCAGCAGCTCCTCTTCGTAAGGCTTCAGATAGGCCGCGCGGCCTGGAGCCTGCACGGATTCGGTTCCCTGCGCTGCGGCAGCCGTCGGCTGTGGTATTACCGCCGCCTCCAGGCCCTCGTCGGTTGGCGGCAGGCCCGCGGCCTCGCGGTTTTGACGACGCTGGCGGTCGTTGGCCTCGCGCTCGCGACGTTCGGCTATGTATTTGGCCACCTGAAGGGTGAGCACCTTCTCCTCGATCTCCATCTCACGGGCACACTGGGCTATGTAGACCGTGCGGGTGATCTCGTCGGGGATCATCGATATGGAGAGGACTATGCTCTGGATGGCCTTGGCGCGGGCTATGGGATCGCGCTCTATTCCGGCCATCAGTATATTGGTCTTGAAAGCAATGAAATCCTGCTCATGCTCGGTAAGATACTGCTCCACCTCGCTCGACGGATGGGACTGGGCGAACGAGTCGGGGTCGTCACCTTCGGGCAGAAGAAGCACCTTGATGTTAAGCCCCTCGGCCAGCAGCAGGTCAATGCCTCGGAGCGAGGCCTTGATGCCGGCGGCGTCAGAATCGTAGATCACCGTCACATTCTCGGTGAAGCGGTGGATGAGCCGTATCTGCCCCTCGGTGAGCGAGGTGCCTGACGAGGCCACCACATTCTCCACACCGCTCTGGTGCATGGAGATGACGTCCATATAGCCCTCCACAAGTATGCACTTGTCCTTGCGCACTATCGCCTGCTTGGCCTGATACAGGCCGTAAAGCTCGCGGCTCTTGCTGTAGATGACTGACTCGGGCGAGTTGACATATTTGGCCACATCCTTGTCCTTGCGCAGCGTACGGCCGCCGAAAGCCACCACCTTGCCTGAAACCGAAAACACCGGGTATATCACTCTCGCGCGGAACCGGTCATTGACGCCATGCTCCGTGCGGTAACAGAGACCTGTGTCTATGAGGTATTTCTCGCTGTAGCCCCGCTTCAGGGCTGTCTGAAACAGATCGTCGCGCTTGTCAAGCGAATAGCCTAAATGGAAGCGCTTGATCATGGCGTCGTTGATGCCGCGCTCGCGGAAATATGCCAGACCGATGTTGCGCCCGTCGGGAGTGTCGGCCATAGTCTTTTCGAAATAGTTCATGGCGAAATCGTTGACGGCAAGCATGCTTTCGCGGGCAGAGGCTTCCTCGCGCTCCGCTTCGGTCATCTCGTGCTCCTCGATTTCGATGTTGTATTTCTTGGCCAGATAGCGCAACGCCTCGTTGAAGGTCATCTGCTCCAGCTCCATGATGAAGTTCACCGGGCTGCCCCCCTTGCCGCAGCTGAAGCACTTGCAGATGCCCTTTGACTTCGACACCGAGAACGACGGTGTGCGCTCGTTGTGAAACGGGCACAGACCTATATAGTTGGCACCGCGGCGTTTGAGGTGAACGAAGTCGCTCACCACCTCAACTATATCGGCGGTGTCAAGTATACGCTGTACGGTGTGATGGTCAATGCGTCGCATAACAGTGCAAAGGTACACTTTTTATCCGAGCGCAAACAGATGCGGTCAGTTAAATTCACTGAAAAGTCAGGCCGGGATGAGCTTGATGGATTTGACGCCACATGAACGCGCTCCTGTATAAGCCGGGATAGTCTTGCCCTTACGGATAATGTCAGTGGCGAAAAAAGGCTGGCCTATGCAGAAGATTGCCGCGCTTATAGTATCGTCGACCTGAAGCTTGATGTTACGAGACTGAATTATGCGGTAACGGCCTGCGGCTATGCATTGGAGTGTGCAGCCTTTATCCGGTTCCCATTCCACAATAATGATATCGCCTATCCCTACTGACGAACTCAGAATCTGTCCCGTTGTCAGAAAGTCGCTGTCAACAGTCACCGTCACATTAGCTTCGGGGTTATCAATCTTTTGCTCAAAGGAGTTCCAGTCACTGAAGCCGTTGTAACGGGCAAGGATAGAGAGCACGGTCACTGACGGCGTGTGGGGCGACGGCACATAACCCCAGAATCGCTTGAGAGTTGAAAGCGAAATGGATTCTCCGGTGACTTCGGCAATGCGGATGCTGAGCCTGTTGAAATCAGTAGGAGTGTTGAGTGTCTGTCCGAACCGCTCCTCTGTCAGGCTCTTCAACAAAAGAAAATGTTGCTTGTTAACCGTCATATCGTGTAATTCTATGCAAAAGTAAGGAAATAACGCGATAGTATCTATAAGTTGCCTGAGCGTGAACCAACTTGAACCATTTTGAAATAGATTCCCGATAGATTTCACACTATATTTGCAACATATATTCAATCCTTAAACCATATTATGCAATGAAAGAAGATGAAAAAGAATCGGAGGAAATTCTCGAGGAGAAACCCGTTGTGAAGGCTGAGGAGCCGGATGAAAACAAAAATGACAGTGAAACAGACGATGACGACGATTTTTCATGGTGGGGCTGCGGAGTGATAGTAGTGGTGTTAGGACTGCTCGTATGGGCCGTAGTGCACTTCAATCCGTCCAAGACCAAGCATGAGGCCAAAATCTACGACAGTATCGTTGAAAACTCCGTTGGCGGCACACTCGGAGCATTAGCCGATAATCTTTCTGACGAAGAAAAAGCCGAGGCTCTTGAGGCGTTTGCCAAAGTCGACTACAAGAATTTTTATATTTTCTCGGTGTGCTACATTCAGCTTCCCGGCTCGAAAGAGGAACTTGCGTCAATCGGCGCCCTGGGCTTTGTGTATGCCCGCGACATCGAATTAAAGATATTCAATATCCCGGTAAGTTTTTAGCAACTCTCCCCTCCCCCGATACAAATACCGGACAGCACCTGCGGCCGTCCGGTATTTTTTTATAACTGTGTACAGATTGCACTCTTTCCCCCGAATCCCGCCCTATCTTTGCGCTAAAAAATCTAACCTCTATGAAAAACCGCACCAACTATTGTTTCCATTTCGAAAAGTTTCGCAAAAAGCCTCTCTCTGTCTGGCAAGCCCGAATAATAGAGCCCCTCGAAATCCAGCGTCAGCGAACCGGCTTGATCCGCGCCATTGTCCACGACCCTCAGATCGCCAATGGCTGGCCGCCTCAATATGCCAAAGTACGCCTCCTCCTCATCGAATATTTCCGTTACCTCTTTCACCTCGGCGACAAATGGATGACCGACCTCATCATGGACGCCGACAAATCTATGGCGCGCCGACTACTCCCCGGCTTCAAACCGGGCACCATAGCAGCCACGGGCCGATGCCCCGACTCGGTCCGTGGCCTCACCTTTCATCGCGCCCTCATCCTCGACACCTGCTTCTATCCTCATCACAAAGTTGAGGAAGGCCTCGACAAGCATTTCCGGGCGGTATTCTCCGCCGTCCCTATGATTAAAGGCACAGTAGTGATAATCCACGGCAACGCGAAGCTCGGCGGCGCCTTCGCCGAGCATTATTACACCGCCCTCTACGACCCCGACATGACCGCCCTCCGTCCCGTCTCGCCCCACCTCAGAGCCCCCTCCGAAATCCCCCTGACCCTAAAGCCCTCCTTAAGTCACCACCCGCCTGATTTCCAGCGAATTGTAAGGGCGCTATATATAGCGCCCGCCCCGACCGAAAGTAATTTCTCCGCCCCAAAAGAGAGCAACTACTCCGCCATATATCCCATCCGTGCAGTTGCCTGAGCGGCAGATGTCCCCGCGGCCCAAAGCCAAATCGACATCATGAGAACATTGACATTCTTACCATCCATAACATCCGTCACATAAAAATCAGTTACAGTATGTTCGTTTATATAAAGTGTCGCCGTTGGCGAGCTTATATGTCGAATATTCGTAGTCATCGTCATAATGACGTTCGAGCAATATTTTGCCCTCGGAGTCAATAGCGCGGTTATCGGAAGTCCTCTTTTCCTCGGCTGTGGCCGCCCTTACAGGAGTAAATACGCGAGGCAGGGCCGCATAACGGCGACGGATTTCGGAGCGGGCCCGCTCCATTACAAGCGGGCGGATGTAATCAAGCTTTGCCGGATCATCAAAATAATTGTTTATAAGGCCGCCCTCAACTTCGGCTAAGATATAGTCAGCCTCAGGCGGACGCATATACACCGTATCGTACATCGTGACATAGACCGGGCTATCGAATTTATGATCTACAAAATTGACAAACAGACGCATTACTCTGTCTACCTCATCGCGGGTCATAGGCGCCGGCACATCAGCCTTTGGTTGCTCCCCGTCAGTGACTGCCTCCGGCGAGGGAAGAATCAGTTGCAATGTGTCAGGCACCACAATAGAATCCTGCAGCGGTAAGGTATCGGCGGCAGCCGGTGCGGAAACAGCGGGGATAGTGGACCTGTCAGTAGTAAGAGTAATGATAAGGATGATGACCGCTGTCAGAGCCAAAACCACCGCAACAAGTGAATAAAGTAAGCCGCGCCGGCGTTGAAAGCGCTCTATGGCAGCCGGAATCAGCGATGCCGGAGAGGGCCGACGGTCAATATCGGCTGTGGCACAGCGTGAGGCCACAACTTTCATAGCGCGATCGCCGGTTGCAGCAGCTATGTCAGTCATTATCACCCCGATGGCATAGATGTCGGTGCGCGGGTCGGGAATATAGCCGCTATCCATCTGCTCGGGCGCGGCATATCGGCGAGTCCCCGCCGTCAGGGCCACGGAAGTCAGAGAATCGGAGACCGAGAGTCCGAAGTCGATTATGCGCACGTGATGTCCCACGCGACTGATCATAATGTTGGAGGGCTTGAGGTCGCGATGGATGATCTGGCGCGAGTGCAGATAGTCCACCGCCTCACACAGTTCGCCGATAATGCGCCTTCCTTCCGCTTTGGTGCAGTTGCCTGAATCAAGGAACTCACGGAGCGTGACGCCCTCGATGTGTTCCATCACTATGGCCATACCGAGTCCGGGAATATCCTCGAATGAATACGCAGCCACAATGTAGGGGTGGCTCAGCTGACTCAGCATGGCATACTCCTTGCGCAGGAGCAGCCGGTACATGGGGCTGCCGGCATAATCCTCACGGAGTGTCTTGATCATGACTTTGCGCTCCATCCGGATAGCCGTAAACAGCCGTGTAAAGCCCTTGCGCGACTCATAGGCCTGAGTCAGCGCCGAGTAATCGTCGGAGAGCTCGGGAGTGTCGCTGTCGGTGAAGAAGGAGTCGGAATCGTAGGCCATGGCTATTGTTTTGTGCGGCGCCACTGGGCATAGTGACGGCGGGTGTCGAGGTAATTGAGCCGGTACATGCAATCGTAGGCCTCGCGCTCGAAGCGGATTGCCTTGTAGGCCTTGTACCAGTTACGCTTCTGTATCAGGCGAAGCAGCCACTCCAGCAGATAAATGAGGTAGAAGCCCACAAAGAGGAGTTCGCGCATCTGCGCGGTGTGGATCTGCTCATGGTTGACCATGAATTTGTCAAGCGGGAAGGACTTGCGGCACCATAGTGTACCGAAGATATTGACGCAGAACTGCGCGGGGATAAGGCGGCAGCGGATCACTACAGGCCGGGGCATTACGGACGGAGTATGGAGGGGGTTATTATCTTGTCGGCGGGGATGTCGATGCCGTACAGGCCTCCGCGCTCGCCCTTTATGAGATAGCGCTCGGCTAGCGACGGATCGGCGATATGGCGCTTTACGGCTCGGCGGGTCATGGAAATCTTCTCCTGAAGGCTCTGCGAGCCGGGTACCACGAGATCGGCCACGGCATGGGCCGCAATGCTGTCATCGGCGCCGGGCTTGACGAGCATATAGATTTCCTCGATCTGGCCCGTATAGTCGGAAATATCCTTCAGGCGGATGCCTTCAGGGTGAAGGAGGAAGAGGATGTAGACGGTGCGGGCAAGCGGAGTCATCTTTATCTCAAGCTCATCGTAATCGGGGAGAATGATTTTGAGGTCGCCGTTGATCTGCACACGGGATATCTCGAGGGTGGCGCGCAGCTGCATCTTGCCGCGGACTATCTCGCCGATGAGCGACATGGGAGGCAGTTCGCCGAAACGCTGAATGTACTCAAACACCACATCCGTCAGCCGGCTCACCACTGCCCTCTTCTCCTCATCGAGATGGCTCTCCGACTCGCAGGATGGAGCCGGCGCAATCCCACGCATGAAGTCGACGGATGCCGAATTATTTACGGCCTCACATGCGTATTCATCACTGTCATCATCGGCTAAATCCGCTGACATGTCATCCGGGACTGATTCCGGATGACCGACCGGCCGCGGTTCATCGCTGATAAAACTGTAAAATCGGTTGCTAAACCTCGCGAACGGGTCAGGACGATACCATATCAGCGGCTCGGAGTCAACGGAGAGGATGTCAGACATCTGCTTGCGGATGAACTCCGATATAGCATTATAGTCCGGCCGCTCTGCAATTTTTACCAGCACGAACTGCTCGCGGTCAGGATAGACGAGCGATATCTTGCGCATGGCCATGCATCCCTGCAACGCAGGGAAGGGCGTGACGACGCGGTCCATGCAGGCACGGATGCCAAGTACCGACATGATGAGATGGGCAGGTTTCAGAAGTTTCCCGAGCTCAGGTTCAGAGCCATAGAATAGGGTTACGGCGCCTACGCGTGTGTGATGCCGCAGTTCGTCGAGTACAGGTGTGATATCCGGTTGCTTCATATCACAAAAATAATCAATAATCGGCAATTAGCAAAATCGGCAGACATCCGATGTGATGCCTGCCGAAATATGTTGCTTTAAAGCGGATTATCAGAGATTCTTGTCAAGGAATGTCTTGAATTCCTGCTCGTTCATGTAACCGACGGTGCTCACGGGTTCGCGGTCACCGGGATAGATGATGACGATTGCGGGAATTGACGAAATCTGATACTGGGCAGCGAGTTCGGTGCACACGTCGACATCGGCCGAAGCGAACACAGCCTTGTCGGAGTATTCGTCGGCCACCTTGTGGAACACGGGACCGAACTGCTGGCAGGGACCGCACCATGTGGCATTGAAATCGATTACCACAGGGTGAGTGGTGGCCTCGATTTTGTTGTTGGTACCGTCGAGCACAAGCACTGAGCCCTGGTCCTCTATCGATTCGAGATCTTCTGCCGTGTCATCGGTCTTAGCGTCGGTTTTGGCCTCTACTTTATCTTTTTTATCCTTTGAGCCGGAATCTTTGTCAGAGGAATTGCCGCTGCAGGCCGTCATGGCGGCTACAACTGCGAGAGAGAGAAAAATACGTGAAATCTTCATATAATATAGTTTGAGTGAATCACACAGCGAGGGCGCCGTTGGTCTTGCGTACGGCGGCGGCACTGGCCTTGAAGAGTTCGGTCTCGGAATCGGTGAGCACGAATTCCACGATCTTCTCAATGCCGTTGCGGCCGAGGATGCAGGGAACACCGATGCAGAGGTCCTTTTCGCCATACTCGCCGTCGAGAAGGGCCGAGCATGAGATGAGTTTCTTGCTGTCGTGCAGCACAGCGCCTACCACCTGTGCGGCGGCTGCGCCAGGTGCCATCCAGGCCGAAGTGCCGAGGAGCTTGGTGAGTGTGGCACCGCCCACCATGGTGTCGGCGGCTACCTTCTGAAGCTGTTCTTCGGGCAGGTAGGTCGAGGCGGGGATGCCGCGATAGGCTGCGTAGCGCACCAGCGGAATCATGGTGGTGTCGCCGTGACCGCCTATCACTATGCCTTCAACTTCGGTGGCGTTGGCGCCGAGCGCGAGGCTCAGGAAATATTTGAAGCGGGCGCTGTCGAGGGCGCCGCCCATGCCGATTATGCGGTTTTTGGGAAGGCCCGATATTTTATGAATCAGATATGTCATGGTGTCCATGGGGTTTGACACACAGAGGATGATGGCATCGGGCGAGTATTTGAGCACGTTCTCGGTCACTGACTTCACAATGCCGGCGTTGACGCCGATAAGCTCCTCGCGGGTCATACCGGGCTTGCGGGGAATACCCGATGTGATGACCACCATGTCACTGCCGGCAGTCATCTGATAGTCGTTGGTCACACCGGTAAGACGGCTGTTGAGACCGAGGATATTGGCGGTCTGCATGATATCCATGGCTTTGCCCTCGGCAAGGCCCTCTTTGATATCGATCAGAACTACTTCGTCAGCAATATTCTGAGTTACAAGAACATTGGCACAAGTCGCGCCTACGTTGCCGGCGCCCACTACTGTTACTTTTGACATGTCTGCTATACTTAATTCGGTTAATAATGAATGATATTTCTGCAAAATTAGCGAAATATTTCAGTAATCAAGCATTAGGTTCGGATTTTTATTACCTTTGCATGGTAAAATGCTCAGGATTATGCGATATTTCATCTCTGTTATTTTCATTCTGACCTTCGTCATGACCGGCTGCCGACACAAGGGAGCCGACAGAATAACCGGCGGCGACACGCTCACCGTGGGCACCGCCGACGGCGCCCGCTATCTCACGCTCGTTGACTTCGGCGACTATGCCGTGGCCGATATCAGCGACCCGTTTGCCGACGGCCGGGAGGTGATGGAGCGCTATATCCTCGCTCGCCCGGAGGCTGACCGCTCGAAGCTGCCCGAGGGTACGGTGGTCAGTGTGCCGCTGAAAAAATCGGTGGTGTTCAGCAGCGTCTACAGCGGCGCTGTCAGCGAACTCGGCGCACTTGACGCCATTGCCGGCGTAGCCGACGGACAATATTTCTCCGACCCCGTGATGAAACGGCTTATCGCTTCGGGACGTATTGCCGACGTGGGGCCCGGAATGTCGCCGTCAGCCGAAAAGATTGTCGACCTCGACGCCGATGCCGTCATCGTCTCCCCTACTCAGACGCAGGACCTATCAAACGTGAGCCGCATAGGTATTCCTGTGGTCAAGTTCTATGATTATATGGAATCTACCCCTCTGGGCCGCGCCGAATGGATCAAGCTCATTGGCTATCTCTACGGCGCCTATCCTAAGGCCGACTCGATATATGACGCCGTGAGCTCAAGTTACCGCGACATGGCCGACCGGGCCGCCGGACTGTCACCCAGGCCCGGGGTGATCACCGAGATGCCCTACTCGGGGGTGTGGAACATGCCTGCCGGCGAGAGCTATATGGCGCGGATGCTGGCCGATGCCGGCGCCGATTATGTGTGGGCCTCGACTGAGGGAACCGGCTCGCTCAACCTCGATGCGGCCGCTGTGCTCGACAAAGGTGCCGACGCCGACTTCTGGATTATCCGCTCGTTCGGACCGCTGACGCTGTCGGCCATGGCCGCCGACCTGCCCGTAAGCCGCCATATCAAGGCATGGCAGACGGGCGGCGTTTTTGTGTCCGACACCTCGGTGAAGCCGCTCTTCGATGAGTTTCCGTTTCACCCTGACCGTCTGCTGAGCGACTATATCCGCATATTCCACCCCGACACTGACTCTCGGGCCTTCCGCTATTTCGCTCCCGCGCAATGACCCGTCAGCGCTCAGGTGCCTGCCAGAACCATTGCTCGTCGGTGACGGTGTAATCGGTGTTGGGATAACTGATGCCTTGAGGCACGAGTGCCACATGCCGCCCCGGCAGATGGATGCTTTCGCCTTCGGGCTCGGCCTGATTGAGCGACACGCACTGGAGAATGTAGAGATTCTTGGCCATGTAATAGTCAAGGTATTCCTCTTTGGTTTCGGAAAATTCGTTGTTCCAGTTTGCATCGGCGTTGAGCACCAGCGGCAGATCGTGCTGCAAGCGGTAGCGCACCTCGCCGGGATGAAGCATCACACCGTTTTCATCGGTAACGAAGGCGGCGAACGTAGGATCGACCCACACCCACTTGCCCAGCGAGTCGCTCCAGGCCACCGTTATCACATGGCAGTCATTGTCAGTGTCGTACGCCTTGGGAATACAGGTGACATAGCGCGCGGGAATCCCCTCGGCGAGCAGCGCTTCAGCAAGCGAGATGGCGAGTGCACGGCAGTTATAGCCGCAGCTGTCGCGACGGGCGCTGTCGTAGGTGTTACGCAGGTTTCGCGCCCCGGGAGCCATGCCGTTGCTGCCGTCGTGCTCTATGTTGTTATGCACCCAGTACATCAGATTCTTGATACGGCTGATGTCGGAGCCCCGGCCCGCGATGCTGTCGAGGTTGAAGCGCTCGCGTGACAGGCGCAGCAAGCTGTCGGAGGGTTCGGCATACCGGAATGTAAGTTGAGGCAGCGAGTCCTGCGCGAGATAGGCGGGTGACTCCTTCAGAATTTCGAGTTCGCTCTTCACATCGTCACCCAGATTCCAGGCATAGTCCATCGAGGCTTTCAGACTGTCGGCCAACGGGCTGCCGAGTTCGGCCAGCCTGGGCTGGAGAATCTTTGCGGCATTATACTGCCATTTGCGCATCCATTTTGGATCAGTGGCACGAAGCACCTCCGACTGCCAGCGGGCCACGCGTTCCATCTGGGCAATCAGCCGGGGATTCGCACTAAGCTCGTCGATGGTGGCAGTGTGCATCAGGCTGTCGTTATACACCTTGAGAAATGCACCGTGATTTGTGATACCGTGTAGCTTGGGGCACTTGTCTCTCGGACCAAAATCCACCCCGAGATTCACCACCACGCCCTCGAATACCACCTCCTCAAGTTCGGGCAGATCATAGACAAAGCCCGGGCCTCCGGTCGAGGATATCGGGCCGCGAAACACCACCCGCTTCAGTTTTGGGCAGTCCATTATGAAAATGCAGTCAAAATGGCCTACCATGCCGTCAAACACCACCTCCTCCAGATTCGGGAACCACCTCACAAAGCCGCCGGGGAGATAATCCACATCCCCGAATGTCAGCTTACGCAGATTGGTAAAACAGCCATAATCCCTTAAGCATCCCAACATCCCCACATCGGGAATCCGCAGCTCTTCGGCCTCATCACAAAGCACCAGACTGTCAGGAAACAGCGCATGACCGTCGCGTATGGGCTCCGTGAAAAAATCAGGCGCCTTCACCACCACATCCTTAGCCACCCCGGCCGCAAAGCAAGCCGCCGCAGCCAAAACAAAGCAAGCAAATCTCTTCATAATAGTCGTTTTAGGAACACCCCAAATATACAACATTTCCCCCACCCCCGCAAATCGAGTAGGTCGGGAAACGAAAGTTTTCTGACCTACTTTCGTTTCCTCTCCTCTCACACCACCGTACGTGCCGTTCGGCATACGGCGGTTTAATTTGTTTTCAAAGAGTTTCTAATCATATAGTAGTCAAGACAACTTACTAAGCCTCTGCGCGCAAGTATTTCTTTGGAGATTGCACGTGACACACAGGTTCTTCTTACCACCCATTCGTAGCGGTCGCCACAATAGGATGTGAGCTTGGCTAAGTTATTGTCTATCCCAAGTTTACGAAGTCCCCATGCACGTTTGCGCGGAGTTTTCCACTGCTTCCATATCACCTTACGCAACATCGTGCGCAGGTGTTCGTCTATCTTTTCCATTTGGCCTTTCATGGCTCCGACGGAGAAGTAGTTTATCCATCCGCGGGTCACTGAGTTGAGCATGTAGATACGTTCAGTCATGGTTATACTCCACGAACGCTTACATAACTTCTTGAGTTTGCGTTGGAACTTTTCAACCGAAC